>JAABUW010000747.1_pt1 | contig 60352 bp, 47 predicted proteins | sample 5560081 | NCBI WGS metagenome assembly JAABUW01 (sample SAMN10711882, study PRJNA513363) | rock metagenome | isolation source: Antarctica rocks | place: Antarctica: Victoria Land, Knobhead sud | reverse complement strand
AGGGAATGCTAGCGTGGGGTGGGGTGGGGTGGGGATTTACCAAGGGATCCCCAAACGCCAAGATAATAACCCTAGGGACGTATCATAGCTGCTACTGCCCCTATAGATATACGCACTTATGGCTACTGCTGCCCCCATAGATATGCGCACTCATAGCTACTGCTGCCCCCATAGATACGCGCACTCATGGCTGCTGCTGACCCCATGGATGCGCGCACTCATGGAATAAGCGCTCGGACCTACAATTATTCAGGTTAATATTAAAATTAAGACTATTATCAGCCTAAAGTTAGATATAACCGAAGGTTATATTAAAGACGTAGTTTAATTCGTTTATTTTAAAATTAAGGGGACGTTTAAATAATAGTTTAATTTTAAATTTAAAACTAACCCTTTTTAAATATTTACTAATACGTTTTAATATTAGCGTTTTCCCTTAAACTTATTATTTTATTCTTAAGAATATTTCGATTCATAATCTATTAAAAAGTAAAGAGTGAAGAATAATAGTAGATATTAATTATAATAATCATTGTAATAATCGTCTCTCTATAGTATAATCTATAATATATCTTATTATTAATTTATAATGGGGGTAGTAGTAGCTATAAGTACGCGTATATCTATGGGGGTAGTAGTAGCTATGAGTACGTATATCTATAGAGGCAGTAGTAGCCATGAGTACGTATATCCATAGAGGTAGTAGTAGTTATAAATACGTATATCTATAGGGGCAGTAGTAGCCATGAGTATATATATCTATAGAGGTAGTAGTAGTAGTAGTTATAAATACGCGTATCTATGGGGGCAGTAGCGTTATTAGAATAATTATTAGAAATCCGCCTTGGCGTAATAGGGATCTCTAAGGGATCTCTACTCTACTTTACCCTACTTTAAGCCCCACGCCAATAGATCCCCACGCTAGGTTAAGGTAGAGATTATACCTCGATCCCTACCCTACCCCACGCCAATCCGAAGCGTAACCTCGGGTCGGCATTTAATATGGAGTTTCAGCGCAAACCCGTAGACGGCTTTCTAATAGGGCTGATAGCGCTTAGAGTATACTAACATTTACTTTTAAAATTTACCGATAGTATTTAAAAAGTAATAAATAAAATATCTTAACGATATCTTTTACTATTTATATTTAAAGAGATATTTAACGAGCCCGATTAAGTTTAAAATCACCTATAGGATTAAGTTTTCAATTAAGATTTTATTATAAATATTAATTTATATAAAAAGAGTAGAAAGAGTTATAATTATATTTATTATATTAAGAATATAAAGAACTAGAGGAAGCTCTCTAAATATAAAGATTTAATAAATTTAGAAAATTATAAAGTTAGGTAGTAAAAGATAATAAAAATTAAAGTAAAGAGTTATAAATAATATTACTTTATTATATAAAAACTTATTATCCGTAATAGTAAAGTTAAAACGTAGGTTATAAACGTTAATAAATAAAAATATATATATAATTTAGTAGTAAATCCTTTTTCTTATTATATATATTTTAATTAAAATAAAGACTACGTTAAAACTTTAGAACTTTCGAAGATAAATCGCCTAATAAAACTTCTATATAATTAATTCGAATAAGTATTTAAATATACCTCGAAGGAGCCCGATTAGGTATTAATTATCTTAAAGAAGAAATACTATAACCTAGTACTATTAACGACTCGCTCGCGAGAGGATATTTTAAATAGGTTTTTATAAACCCTAGATAATAAATAATTTAAAATTAAATATCGATATAACTACTTAAAAGACTCTATTAATAATACGGTTCTAAAAAGAATCCTTTAATAGATCGTTATTATTAATTATTATTAATATCGCTTAGTAAAGCGCTTTTATAGCGATTTTATATTCTAAAGCGACGTTATATTTAATATTAATATTATTAAACTACTACTCTTTGTCGCTATCGGAATTACGAATATAAATATAAGTTTTCTAGCCACGTTATTATTTATTATTATAAAATCCGAAGAAGTATATAGTTTTTTTTTAAAATATTAAATAAAGAGCTTTAAAACGACTATCTACCCCCTCGTATTATTATCGCGGATTAAAATAAATGATTTATCGCCGCTCTTTTACTCTAGATACTAGAAATCTAGTTTTAACTATATAACTAGTACACTATTCAAAATATTAAAACTAAGGTTAGAAATTCTAAATAAAGTTATTCGAAAGAAAGACGGGATAAAATTTATAATATTATTTAAATATAAATTAAAAATAACTTTACTAAATTAACTAAAAATCGGGAGGTACTAATAACTCTATTTTAATTTAATAAAAAGATTTACTTTAAGGATAATTAGGAGACTAAAGAGTTATTAATCCTATAATAATTAATATAAAATTATTCTAATTCTAGGGTAAATTCTATTTAAAGAAATAAGAGTATTTACTCTATTTTTAAAGTCGTTATAAATTCTTAGGTTTTAATTAAAAACGCCGTTAAAGTTATAATTATTAAATTACGATTATTTTATCGTAAATTATATTTAGCCGAGGATCGGTCGCGTATTAATATCCTAAAAGTAATTAATTATAAGGCGTTTAGCGTCGTTATTAATAAAGTATTTATCTACGTTATTAAGATAATAAACCCTAAATAAATAACTATAAAAGTTATTCTTATTAATAATATTAAATATTTATCCTATACTCTAGAATTACTATATAAATACGAGATCTATATCTATAAAGCGCTACTATATCACTATTACTTTTTATATATATATATTAAGGGATTTTTAATCCCGTTATCTCTTTTCTACTCTTATTAATAACTAGTAAATACTCCTATTCTAAAAGAGTAAAAATTATAATATTATAATAAAATACTCCTCTTTAATAATAAGGATATAACTAGATTTCGGGATCCTAGTAAAAATAAACTCTTTACTATAATAACGAATCTTTATTAATTATATAAAAATCTTCTTTAGTAATTAATTAATAAGTTAATTACCTAGCTCGATAATTTTTCTATTAATATTATTAAGAGACGGGATTAGTATCTAGATATTTATTAAATTAACGGCTAGGTTTATTAAACTATAGTCTAGTTATAATATAAGAGTAGGTTAAAATAAAAAATAAAAAACGAAAACTAGGGTAAAGCCAGCTACTATCTAAATAAAAATTAATATACGGAGTATTTATTTATTTCCTATCTCGACTATATTAAGATAAAAATAGGGAAATTAGTTTAGATTTAAATTAAATCTAAGATAAATTAAGCTAGATTAAAATAGTTTAGATTTAAATTAAATTTAAAATAAATAAAATTATATTATAATAATAACCCCCTCTTTAAAATCGAGCTCCTACGAGATAAGTAAACGATTAATTTAATTAATTAAATTTCGTAACCCTAAATCTTATTTAGGGTTACGAAATAGTTAAGATAAAAGCGCGTCGGAGTATTCGAGTTATCGATAATAATAAATAAGGGATAAGACGGGGAATAGGCGGCGGTATATAAATAAAATTAAATATTAATATTATTATCTATAAACGATAACGGCGGGGCTAGGTTATAGAGTATTATTTATTTATATAGTAATATAAAATATCGGTCGAAGCCGATATAGAACGATAACCGAGGGGATAATAATAAATAAGGAATAAACTATAGTATAAATAAGAGTTAACTTTTTAAAAATCGGACTAGGATAAAGATAGTAAAGGTTCTTTATATTAATATCTTTAAATAGTATATAATAATTCGTAGAGGCTAGCGGCGCTAGGATTCGAGATATAATATTTATTAATAAATTATTAATAACGGGTAAAGTACTAGAAGGGTTCCTATATAATAACGTAACCTTCTTAATTAACGTAGTACTTTAATAAAAGTAGATTATAGCGGCGATTATATTTAGAATTTAAAATACCGTTAACGTACTATTTATATTAATTATCCTCGGTAGTTATAAATTCTCGGATAAACTAGATTTATCTAGGTAGAAAGTTATTAACTATTAATTATAATAAATTAATATAGAAGACGAGGTAAACTTTTATAAAATACGGAAAATTTAACTAAATTATAAAAGAATTATTAAAAACTTTAGAGACTCGGAAGAGGTCGATATTATAATCGTCGAGTTTAACTAAAGAGTATATAGTATTTAGATTCTTAATATTTAATTATATTTAATTATTTATTAAATATATCGGATATAGGCGCCTTCGTTAATTAGCCGAGGATTTAAAGATAATTTAAATAATAAATATCTTATTATAAAGGTAGTCGTTTAAAGCTTCTATTTATATTACGAATTTATTAATAATAATTAAATAAGTACGGGCTTAAATAGTAAAATCTTAAAATAAAAATTCGGTAGGCTCGAAACCGATATATAAATATTAATTATAATTAATTAAGAAAGGCGAGGCTAGAGTATTAAAAGAATTAGTATTATTATTAGAAAACTCCGCTTTAGGGAGTTATTTCACCTAATTATCCTATATATAATTAACGTATATACGGAGGTAATATTTTATTATAGTATTAAATTACTCGGTTTAATTATCCGTCTAAGGATAGTACCCGGTAAATATATATTAATCGATTTTAAAGCGCTTATATAAGGCCTTTTAAAACTCCGATATAAATTAAAATCCTCGATCCGAAATAAAAATATTTAGTAGTTTATAAAACTTCTATATATTTTAATAGAAAGCGTCGTAGGCTTCGTTTATTTCTATCGATATAATTAATACTAGGTATCGTATCTTAGTTAAACGGTCTACGAAAACTAGGATATATTAATAAATAATTCTTATAAAGGTATAAAACGGTAGAGGACTTATATAGTCTATCGAGACGTCTCTCTAATATCGTTACGGGGGCGGTAATAAACGTAGTTATTTTTAAATATATTAACGGGAAGGCTTAGTTCTTCGGTATATATAATAATTTTTAATAAATCGTTAGATAGTAATATAAACATTAAGCTACTAATAGGCCCGATTAATTAATTCGTAATATTTAATACGACCTAAATAACTACCCGCGATATTATTATAAACTAGCTAGATTAGACGAAGGCGTAATTTATTAAAATTTAGAATATATCTCTTTCCTCGGAAATAGAGAACTTTATCCTTATCTTCGTATTTAACGAGGGGAATTCCGCTATAGTAATATATTCTAGAACGTAGTATTTCTAGGACTTTAAGGGCGAATTAATCGGTTTAATTAATTATATTTTATAATTAATAAATCGGGGTATTGTATAAATCTTTATTTAAATTAATAGGTTAGTCTTTATCTAGTTTAGGTTTATAGGATATAAATAAAATTTAAGGTTCTAAATTAATATTTATATTAATCTCTATCGGGGTCGTATAAATTAATACGAGGTATAATTAAAAAAACTAAACGAGAATCTTTAAATTTATTATTAATATAACTAGGGTAACTAGGACTAAGATTAAAATCGCTATATTTAACAATATATTATAAATATAATCCTTAAAGATTTCTAGGGCTAGGTTTTTTCTTTTTAATATAATTTAATATTAATATTAATATCTAGGGTCTAATTTATCCCTCTCTTTAAAGAGGTCTTTTAACCGATATATTAATATATTAAATTTATTACCTTCTTTACCGGGCCGGTAGGTAATTTTATAATTAAAACGGGATAAAAACTTGTTTTACCTTATTTAATAACGAGATAATACTTTAAATAAAATAAAATATTTAAGAGCTTTATAATTAAATATTACCTCGATAAAAAAAGTAGATCCCTTTAGTTTAAGGCGTTATTCCTCGAATACACGGACGATTACTATAAACTCTTTATTATAGATCTTATAATTATACTCGGTAGGGTTATACTTCTTTAAAAAATAAATAATAAAACGAAGGACGTTTTAATTATTATACTAGGATAGGACCCCCCTAGATACGTAATTAAATATATTTATTTCTACTATAATTTTATAGTCGGGGTCGAAATAAACTAGGATAATATTAAAAGTAAAAACCTTCTTTAAGATATTAAAAGTTATTTAATATTAAATACTCTACTCGAAGATAATACCTTTCTTAATTAAGGTTATAAATAATATAACGAGTTTATTAAATTTATAAATAAAGCGCCGATAAAAGTTAGCGAACCTTAGGAAACTTTAAATATCCTTAATATTAATTAATTATAATTAATTCAGGATCGTATTAATTTTCTTTAAATTTATTTTAATTTTTTAAATAATAATAATTAATCCTAAATATATAACTTCCTTAACGTAGAAATTATATTTAATAATATTTATTTAGAGCCCCGCCTTACGGAGCTTCTAAAGAATATATTTAATATAAATTTTATACTCTTCTTTAATATCGCTATAAATTAAAATATCGTCGAGATATATAATATAAATCTTATCGAGAAATTCACGAAGAGTATCGTTAATATAATACTAGAACGAGGTAGGGTTATTATATAATTTAAATAATATAATAAAGTATTCGAATAGGCCGAATTAAATATAAAATATAATAAATTCTTCGTCGCCCTCCCTAACGCGGAGGCGATTAAAAATAAATATAATATTTAATTTAAAAAATACCTTAGTACGATTTAATCGATTTAAGGTTTCTAATATTAAGGGTAAAGAATATTTATTCTTTATAATAATAATATTCAGCCCTCGGTAATTAACGTAGAAACGTAGGCCTCCGCTAGGTTTCTTTATAAATAGGATAAAGAATATAATATAAAACCGACTAACTCGAATAAAATCTTTATTAAAGTTTTTATCTAAATAACGGCGGAGCTCTAGGATCTCGTTATAATTTATATTATATAAATTAGATAACGGAGGTTATAACCCTTTTTTAAACTTAATAATATAATTATATAACCGATACGGGGGTAAAATATCAACGTTTTTTCTTAAAAAAATATTTAAGAATTTATAGTACCGCGTAGGTAATTATAATTAAATTAATATTCTTATTATCTCGGTAGGTTTAAAACTCTTTTTAAATAATAACGGAGGCGAAGTAAAACTCCTTATTTATTTTAAATATAACTCGGTTCTAAGCTTAATCGTAAATATTTTATTTTAGATTTTAATTAAAGTAGGGTTTAAATTTATAATATTTAGATTTTTAATAAAGTTAGGTATTTAAGGTCGAGATTTCTTCTAAAATACCTAAAAATTAATCGATTTTTATAAATAATAAATTAAATACGGTTTACTCGTTAGGCCTAACGAGCTGGGTAAATAATCGAGATTTTATCTTATATATATTAAGAGTAACTAGGTATTAAGTTCGTTATTTTTAATATTAAAACTTAAAACGAAGCGAGGCTAGGCTATAATATTTAATCTTAGGCGTTTTTCCTTATTTAACGATAATAACGATATAATTATACTCGTTATTATAACTAGTTCCTATAAAAATAAATAACTAGGACTAGGGCGGGGAAAACTCCTTTTAAATCTAGATTTATTATTAATAAATCTAGAATTAAAGTAATTTCTTTTAAATTCTAGGTTATTTTATATAAATACTAAACTAGGTTAAAGATTAAATTTACTTCTAGTAAATTTAAAATTAAATTAACTCTTTTTAAATTAAAGTTTACTTTTTATAAATTTAAAATTAAATATACTATTAATAAGCCTAAAATTAAAGTAACTTCTCTCGAGTCGGAATTAGTAGTTTAATAGTAACGTTATCGTCTATAAATAATAACGGCTCTTTATATACTAGCGACTCCTTTTAAATCGGGGTTTACTTTATATAAATATTAAATAAAATTAAAAACTAAGATTCTTAGGTCTAAAAACTTTCTTAAAGTATAAAAAAGAGTTTATCTTCTATAAAGATTTTTACGGGACTAGAAATATAGTTTTTTAAATAAAAATATAAAACGAAGGTTAAGGAATTATCTAAGAAATTAATAGTAACTTCATAACGGTAGAGATATAATAGGCCGATTACGACGGGGTATTAATTAAATTTAATAACGAAGAAAACTATTCGTTCCTAATAACTATAAATATTTAAAATTATTTCTACGATATAAATAATACGTTTTATAATAGTAGGTATATTATTAAAAGATCGGACGATATAAAAATAATAAAGAAAGCGAAGGGGCAGATATTAAATATATATAAAATTATAATTAATAAAAAAATAACCGGATATATTAATATTAATTAAGGCTTTAATTCGAATTCGGGATTAACTATTCCGTAATTAATAAAAAATAATTATATATTTATTACGAAAAGTAGGGTTAGTTTTAAAAAATTATATAATAAATTTAAACGAAAACTTAATTAATAACGAAGGTAAATTAAATAATATAGCCGATAAATAAAAAAATATATATAAAGTTCTAGGTACTTATAATCTTAATATACGACTTTATACTAGGATTATTCTTTTCCCGTATTTAAAATAACTCCTCCTATAACGCTCTCGTCGTCGTCGATAATAATTATAATACTAGATCGGAGGTTAACTAGTTTAATTAAATAAACTCTTATATTATACCCCGGCGATTTATAATAGAAGTAAAACCTCTATTTCTCGTAAATAATTTTAATAACCGGGGTTCTCGTTAATTTACCTTTAATAATAATTTAGGTAGAATCGAGGTTTATTAACTCCCTAAGTAAAAGAGTTAAAGTTATAATAATAAGAATAAAAATACTCGTTATAATAAAGTGGGTTATAAAGATAGAAATTAATAAAGATATAATAAACCTCCTCGAGGTTTATCCTAATTTAATAAGAGTAGTACTTTAACGAGGTAAACGGTATTTAATCTACTAAAGTTTTTAGTCGATTTCGGAGTATATACGGACGTATTTATCGAAGGTATATAACTATTAATTATTAATTTTCCTCTAAAAGATAAAGGCCTATTAGGTAATATAATTAATATTATATTTTATAATATTAATTAAGAATTCGTTTTTTATTCGAGAATGTTTCTTTTTTTAAATAACGAGGTTAAAATATTTATTAAAAAGTATAAAGCCTTATTTAAATTCCCGGATATAATTCCGAGTATCCTTTTATTTAAATAGGTTATTATATATTTCTCGTAATTTCTTTTACTAATCGGTAAAGTTAGTTAAAGTATAGAGACCCTCTTTTTAATAATAATTTATTAAATTAAAGGCTTTCTTACCGATAACTAATTTAAACTTTATATAAACGATTTTATTACTATCGGTAAAGTAACGGTTATAATTAATATATATCCGTTATATTAATATTTACTCTTAAATGTCTAATTTATCTTAGTCCCTTTTATATTCCGAGATATCTAGGAGCTTTTCGGATCTAGGAGGCGTTCGAGATCGTAAAGAAATAAATTATTAAATATTTAAAAAAGAAGACGAGCGTAGGCCTATAATAATAATATTATTAAAGATATTCTTATCGAATACCTAGGGCGGGGGCTAAGATATAGTTTAAATTATAATAAATACGGCCTAGGTCATTACCTAAATAATAGTATAAACTAGGGATTACGTATTTAGCGTAGGAGGAGAAGAAAATATAAATAAAAATAAAATATCGAATAAAGAATTACTCTCGACCTAAATATATAAATAATCGAAGGTATTTAAAAAGCTAGTAGGGTTATTCTAAACTTCGGCGAGGAATTATTATATACGGTCTTCGGGGTTAGGGGGTAGATCTTTTATAATAATTATTTTAATATTAAAGAGTATTAACTAGGTAGTTAATCTTTTATAATATAAAAAAACGGGATTAATATCTAGATATTTATTAAATTAACGGCTAGGTTTATTAAATTATAATTTAATTATAATATAAAAGTAGGTTAAAATAAAAGATAAAGGACGAAAACTAGGGTAGGGCTAACTATTATCTAAATAAAAACTAGTATATAGAGTATTTATTTATTTCTTATCTCGACTATATTAAAATAGAAATAAAGAAATTAACTTAAACCTAAATTAAATCTAAAATAGATTAAATTAAATTAAAATAATTTAGACCTAAATTGGATTTAAAATAAATAAGACTATATTATAATAAATATAACTAGGACTTATAAAGTATATAAAGAGCGGATCCGCGGTATTTTAATTAAACTTCCTACGCCGTTACTTATTAAGAAAACTTAATAGTAAATTTTATAAAAGAAGAAATAATATAATAAAATTATTATTCGTAAATTAACTACTTTTAAAGTTTTTAAAAGAGAGATTAAGAACCGCGAGTAAACGATAACTAGGCGAGAATACGAGGAGTATATATAAAAGCGATAATAATAATAAAAGTAGGAGTAAGAGCGGGGCGACGGTAATATTATTAATAATTTACTCGAAATTTTACCCTCTTTTATTTAATAATAACCTCTACCCTTTTAAATAAAACTACGCCGCCTCTATAATAAAAAGGCCTTAATATAGTTATATAAACTCGTTTTTAATTAAAAAAATCCTTTTATATCCTCCGCCCCGTTAATATTTAAGCGGCGATAACTTAAATCTATTTAGGTATAAAAGTAAATTAAGAGCGAGTTATAACCTCGCCGGGTAAAAGTAAAGAGTTTTATATTAAAAGCGGAGGGTAAAACTAAATCTTTTACCTCTATAAAGAAGTAATTTAAGAATAATCTTATCGCCGCTATAAATATAGACGAGCGGGAGTCGTAGGAGTAGCGGATTATTAACGCGGCGTTTTTAAATTAATTTAGCTAATAGTATAGGGCGGAATACCGGGGTAGAAGAGTAAAAACGATATATAAAAGATATAAACATAATGGATATACGACAGCGATATATATAACAGCGATATACCGCGCTCTATAGTAGGGTATGAATAGGTATTTAGATTTTGGTGAGAGCCCCATATAAATCTAAGTATCTAGTCGTGCGCCCCCATTAAGCGAACTATGCGCTGAAACCCGTTTGTGCGCCCCCAGGACTTCCCGCAGAGTATACGTTGCCAGGGCGCGGATCCAAGAGCTTCTTCATCAACGGCGATGAAAGTGAAACTCATGAAATATATCCCGGGACCGGAATAGTCCTCGGCAGGTCGGAGATGGTAGACTTGGTCGATGGTGCACCCAAGGAAAGGCATGGGCCTTGTCTTACCCATATAGGCTTTGATTTCCCCGAGCGTGTGCTTGGGACTGTTGGAAGTGATCTCAAGACATAGTGTGTTCTTATCTCTATATTTCTCAATCTCTTCGAAAAACTGTCATATATAATCAATGTGTCTCCGAAGTCCAGGCACAGTGCGCTGAAGGAGCTGTACTTCGTCTGGGACCTCGACAAGCAATAGCAAATTTGTTAGTAAGCAGATAGCTAATTTCGGCCCTCTGTAAAACATGCTACGTCCGAGCCTCGTCGTCAACGATATTCACGGACGTAATACAGCACCGTTGGCCGATGAAGATAGAACATTCCCGCTTGGAAGACGAATTAAGCGTAAAAACCATACTTGAACACTGTTACACACTAAAATAAAATGGATATGAATACTAGCCTCGACTTAAGACTTATACGATTTGCTTGTGAACCACTCGGTAGTAATATTACTATATTCACAATTGGAAACTGATATTTATAAAATAAAAGGTATTTGGATAGCGTTCTGCCAACCTGATCTAAGAATGTAACTGCCTTGATCCACCTTCTTTTTGCCATCCGACCAGTAGTCCATACCGATGGTGTCTTGTATTATTGGGACACCTTGAGCATTCGGTTGATATTGTTCCAGGGCTTCGTGATCATTATCAGGCAATGACCTCAAAAAGAAAAAGCGTTCCCCTCAACGCAGCCTTGAATACCCATAGTGGTGCTCAGTCTAGGCATGATCTGTCCACAATCTAGCTCTTGATGGCTTCCAAAGAGTTAAGCTTGTTATGCCCGCCGTGGATTTACCCTAAGACATACTGGCTCAAAATTTTCCCTCCGGCACTGCCGCTATTTCTGGCTTGTTGACTCGTGGTCTTACTTTCCCTAGTGGCACATACAAAGTTATGCAGCGCGTATAAAGAGCGCGGGATGAAGAAAGCTCAAGGGTTCAGCTGGCCCCATTGAAACAAACTCATTATATGGGCCATATCATATAGCCGACCCATGGTACAAGGCCCGTCCCGCTCATAAACAAGCCCCCATCATTGTTCTTTCAATCCTTCTTAGCAAAAGACATCCTTTGACGCTGAGCTTCAGCATAGAATATTCATTACTCCTCGAGATTTCACATGCAAGGGCGGCCAATGGTTTGTAATGAACGTCAGCGACAGCTATACAGCAGATTCCATAAGCGACAAACCCAATGCTAGAAACCGCAGAAGATCGTGGTGTGACAGCGCGTATCTATGGAGACACTGCGGCTAAGCAGCCGACTGCCGACCTATCAATATCATCACACGGGGATCAACAGAACCAAAAAGGACTCGTAGTGGACTCACATAACACGCCCGAATCCGCCGAGAGGGACTTTTGGTATAGACCACGGAGCAAAAGATGGAGCCGCACGTAGGCTAGCCTCCGAGGGCATATAGCCACTTAAATACCCCGATTACCCCCACGATATGAAGATTCTGGTACCCAATTCCGTTCGTGCATCGAATCTGCATGTTCTCCTTGACGTGAGAGACTCAGGAAATCGAGAGTGTCCACCTTTGTTCACACTTTGATATCAGCATCTGACCATACCCGAAGATCACGCAACAACGGATGTACATACAGTTTCTTTCACCTCTCATACTTCTTAGCCCATACCTTCCAGGTGGACTTTGCGCTGCCTTAGCTGTACGCTCAAATGTACATACGAATGTCGTTGATGGCCATCCCCAGAGGGTCGAACCACTAACTCCTATCACTGCACTCAGTAAATGCGTCGTGGTACAAGATGGGATAGGTTTTGGCTGGCTCACTGCATGGGAATAAGTCGAAGAGATATTTCCCATCGAGGACGCTGCCAGGGAGACTTGAAATTCTTTACAGCACCGTGATCGACTCAGTACGCGGCCAATTGAGCGCCACATTTCCTCAACATACCTTCGCCAGCTCTATTGGCAATATCTATCTCTGGATGTATTGCAAGCGATGATCCATCCTATGGCAGTTCATAGCGACATTTGCGGAAAGAGCGTTGACGTTTGCGCAGAACGGACAGCCGGCTTTGTACCGAATCAAAGTTTTTCATCCGAATGCGAGGACTGTGGTACGTAAATTGTGGTCAAAAGCCTATGGTTCGGTATTCCAATTGGAGTAGCATCACATGTTTTGGCAGCATCTGGTGTCGCATTATTGCTCAATCGACTGGTGAAGAGACATGCTTATTCCTTTCGCACAGGTATATGCTATACTGAGCAGAGCTATAGCGGCAGCAGCAGCTTGAAGAAAACAGGTCTCATGGGTGCCTCGTACCGTTTTCGTACGTGTGGATCTTCGGCTTGTGGCGAAGCCCAAAACAAATTGGGGGGTTGCGATTGGCGCGAGAATGGCGCGCTCATGCAGAGCGATTTTGCGCCCACGTTTAGAGCTCTGGACCGGGTTAGGATCAACCAATCTTGGCTGATTCGATATGCAGAAGTCAGCCTGACAGGCACGACAGGCAACAAGGTGCTGATGGTGGGAGGGGTTATAGTTGATGTCATACGCAAGGCTATGAGACCAAATGGCCAACAAAACGGTCAAGCACCATTACTTTAAAGATATGACTAGAGAATCTCATCTTGTGCCACCAACAGTATATCGTCCACTTACCTTCTAGACCGTACCGTAGTTCCATACAATGGCGTCTCCAGAGCCCAATGCGAACCCAGTCATTGTTGAACCATCGACGCCGACTCACGCACTAACTCCACCAAGCCTAACCACCTCATCGCCAGATCTCGACTCTTCTCCCAACTCTTTGGGATCCTCTCGACCATAATCCCAGCACAGTAGTTCCACTTCTATTTCCGATCGATCTTCCGATATCGAATTCGCTCAGATCCCAAAGAGCGTTCCAGAGGATGCATTCCGGGAGCTACCTCCTCCAGTCTCCCTTCCTGCGGGCTCAGCAGGGCCAAACGCTCCATAACAAACCACTTTCCATCCACCGAGGTCTGCACCCTTACCCGCTGCCCAAAGCGTCGACCAAAGCATCCCGGCAACTCAACAAGCCGGCGGTGAAAATAGGTTTCCCCTTGATTCACTGTCTCAAAACTCTCAAGCACTGATTAGAGCCATTGGCTTGGCACTCACAATTACCTTTTTGTGTACGATCATACAAGATGGGTGTCTGGACAATGCACATCGACGCCCGGCAAGCTTGCTTGAATTATATTGAAGTAGCGGTTTCCAGAAGCAAAAGTAATAAATGTGCTGATGTCAAAACAGGCAAATCAACCGATCGACCAGCAATGCAAGGAACGAATCGCAAGGGCCTACCTGACCCGCTCTACAACCTCTGGAAACGGATCCCGCAAAGCTCGACTGATTTCCCCGCCACCACCTCGAATTTCAGGAAGCGTGACTTCACGAAAGCCTGCAGCTTTAGCATCAATGGCTGTCAGGCTCAAAAAGACAAGTCCAGTATGCCTCCTTGGTATTTGACCAGTATGTCTCCTTGGTATTTGCCCGCCATCGTTTTTGTCTCAACAGTCTTGGTAGTGAGATGGTTTGGCCTGTGGTTTGGCGGACGACAGCCTCCAAAAGGCGATGTCTTCACCAGTCCTGCAAGATTCGACTACCAGATCACACGGCACCATGAATCTGGTCCAGAGGTAATAACGGGGCAAGCCGCTAAATTCATTCGGCATAGCCCAGATGAGGATCAATATCCTGGCGAGCTTCGTCGAAGCATTCAGCTTGGGGAAGCAGATGGGGATGCTGACGATAGATCGGCATGGCAGCCATACAACAGCTCTACGGACACCCTCGTTAATCCTTGGGCCGGACACAACCCTTCCAAAGTATCAATCACTAATCACCCAGAAGACGAAAAGCACGAAGGACTTATAGAGCTAGAAACCGCTGGTGATAATAAGACCTTCTTCGATCCCGAGACCGGCGAGTTTATTCATATAACACCATGGAAGAGCACACAAGATGACGATACTTCCGTGAAAGCTGATGACAGAGGCAGCGTGAAGCGCGCCATTGGGAAAATGTTCCCTGGGGGAATGGCATTGGGTGGTGGAAAAGCAGTTGGCGACGCTGTGAAGGACAAAACGGAAGAGGTGGCGAAAAGTACAACGATCGAGCGATGGCATGACGAGATGATCCAACGCAAAGGTGTGCCCCAGCAGGCTGGTGACTGTATGACTGGGGATCTGACCAAAGAGGCTCCTAGTGGGAGGCCTCAATTGGCGTGAAGTGTACATTGCTACTACTCACGCTGGGTTAGCATTAGGCGTCTTATACCTTATCTAGAGACTTGGTAATAAACATAGTAGCTCTGAAACGGAGATGAAAGCCAGGGATATTGCTTTAAACTTGTCAGAATAGGGTGATAAGTCACACAACCTAGGGTTGCAAGCCAAGGTTGGTGTTTGTAAAGTATGGCGATAGGGCACATCGGGGTTCCACAGTTGGCTTGAAGCCTAGTCTGTTGCTCAAAATGAACCTAGATCGAATACTTGATAGCTCCAGCATGGGCTTGAAAGCCTGTCATTCGATCCTCGCTGAGCAACAGCCTCTGCCATCTCGAGGTCCTTGGAGAGCCTCAGATCTCCTCATACGGCAACGCAGAGCTCCCTGCCACCTCTTTCAGGTTCTTCCTCGCGCAAACTGGTCTGTGCACCTTCCAATGCTCCTTTTGACAGTCTCTACCACAGTAGGCCACCTGCCCACAGCCAGCACACCTTTTCGCATTCTCCTTCCCACAGACCTTGCAGCTCATCTTTCTAAATATCCTCTTCTCATGCTCTTTCCCCTCTCTCATGGTTTCCTCTTGCATTCGGGCGAGATACTGCCTAGTCCTCACATCGCATACATTGCTTCCGCAAACAGGATCAATTGAGACGACGACGATTGGTGGGATGAGGTGGAGGGCCGACATGGGAGTCTTGAGGGCATCTTTGGCAGGCTGCTGACAGCTAATGCAGGGAGTGGTAATGGCTCGCATACACTCATCATGGTGCTGGTTCGCAATGACTGAGATCACATCGATGAATGCATCTTTCCAAGCCTGAGAATCCTTTTGAGAGGTCGCCGGTTTGCAGAGGAAGGCCGGAACTGGGTGGGAGTGTTCGATTTCGGAGATGTCGAGGCGGTTCCTGATCTGGAAGCGGAACAGAGCGGGCTTCATTGAGGCTGCCATAGTTGCGGTGGTTGGTGGTGCAGTGAGTCTTCAATCGCTCCGTCGTCATGAATAGTTGGAAAGAGTATGTTCGACGCAAGCAACGGAATCGGAGTATTCCTTTCCATTGTAAGGGAAAGCCGATATACGGACATTGTGTAACACTTTGACAGTTTCGATTGCTCGTTCAATTCACGCGTCCTCGGTGTCAGCTAGGGCGATATGTCGTGTCATTAATTATCTTACGGACCAGACAGCATTGAGCGAGAATCCGATGTCCAACATGCAGACCTCAACTCCGAAGTAACAGGAGCGAGATCTCAACACCCCCGTTCCTACCCGTGACAGTGTTCTGGTCTTTTCCTCCAGTCTTGCGAGCTTCGTGTCCTCCTGATGAGTAGTCAGCCAACATGGCCAAACAACGAATAGATAGTCCCATCGACGCTTAAAGCCATGAGTCCCAGCAATGATAGAGTCGCTAGAGAGGCAGCCAATGAATGATAGCAATATTGAGGATCTGCTTATCCACTTCAGCGATTGGAAGTTCCGATAGGCTTCGGAAATCAAGACTCCCTGCTTATTTGAGAACCACAGGGAAGAGTTTACCAACACGAATGAGAGTCATCGAGAGGGCAACGATTTGGATAAAGAGAAGCCAAGCATACCAGCTAGAGCATGTCCGGCTTCGCATTTGACAAGTCCGATGGTTTTTCAGACGCAGATTGGGAGCACCGCGTGCTGATGATCTGTTTGCTTGGTGTTTACTGCGCAAAGCGTTTGGTGTTATATAACGAACTCTACTTTCGACGAGCCCTGACAGCATTTGGTTTGGGAGGACTGAAGAGGGTGCATAAAGATGTGTGATTTGTACAATATCGACTCACCTCAGCCTGTACGCGGATATGTCTTTCCCGGGACGAACCTTCAAGAGCAGGATGGTGGATTTGTGGGTCTGGACGTACTAGAGCCAGTCTGTCAAGATCATAGACGAGAAGCGAAATTGGATCTGACCAGTCGCAACGAACTTGTGCGTTTCATACCAATCCGACAACTCAAATACTTTGGCTCGGATGCGATCGAGCCGCAGACGGCTGCAGAACGGCACGATGTTCTTCGTCAGCGCTATGCGCGTGCAGGCAACTATGGATCTTCTTTAGCTGGTCTCCCCTGTATATCACAATGGATCCGGCCCTTACAAGATTTAAAGCTGGCCACATGCATCTACATGTGCTCTCTAAGACAGTAATTCTCTTCTCTGTGCTTCTCGGCGTCGCGACAGCCATTCCTTTGGCAAGTACCCAAGCGCGCCGCGTCTTCAATGAGACAATCAACCTCACTGCGCAGACTTTCTCCAATGGCTCTTTACCCCTCGCACTTGGCTTTGTCAATACGAATGCCTCCACTGCCACGACTCTTCTCGATGGGAGTTTCATACCTCCCCAAAACTTCCTACCATATAACGTCCCTCGCTCGCCAGTCACAATCCTCTTTCACGGCTTTGGTCTCGAGATTGGACTCGAAGAAGTCCTCCAAACCATCACTGGAGCAATCACAATAGTGTTCGGCTACGTTGCCGACAGACATGGAAGCGAGCCTATAGCGAATGGCTTTTTCAGCTATAAGCACTCATTCCACAATCAACACGAGGTGGAGTTTGCTGTTGGAGATTTTCGAGAGGTTGGCCGTCCGATGACCTATTATGTTTTGGCGGACGTCATTAGAGGTATTGGGGAGTTTATGATGTTACCCGAGCAAAAATTCACAGAGGTACGATTTGAAATTGAGCAGACGGGTGTCGGATACGTTGGGTCTGGCTTTATTGAACGACTAGTAGAAGTTCCGACGCAGGCTCGTCGTCTTAAATAAAAGCGCGATGACATTCTTATGGGATACAATAGGTACTCCTCTTACTTTGATCAGGTAGCCTATATACTAGAGGCTACTTGTTAGAGCAATTCTTCATCAATATGGGACGAGGACATTGAAAGATCTTGTTCTTAGTATATCAAGTTGATGTACATAATATGGCAAAGAAAGAACACCAAATCCCAACCAACAATCATCTCCCTTTGCTACCTCCCACCCAATGACAAGCAGCCCACTCTCAAAGACTACCACAGTGTTTTTTTCTGCTCACTCTACTCTTTGTCCTTGACACCTGGAAGATCATAGTTGAAAGCGCCGTCGATAATCGCCTGCTGAAGCACGGTGTTTTAACAAGCAGTGTCGCAACGGTTGGCACCAACGGAGCTGTGTGTCACGTGTCAACCATAGTACATCTTTACGTGTGCACGTCCCCATACCACACGAATGTCACGCCTTAAACAGTGATCCCGTCCCCAGTTGCCTGCTCCTCCCAAACATTGTTTGTTCTGCGCACTGCACTGCTTAAGGCAGTCTATCATGTGTCGTTGTTGCTTTGAGGCACAGGCTTGGCCAGGGTGAAAGCCTCGGCCGTGAGGATAGCAAGAATTGTGGAGACATGCATATTTTAGTGAGTGTCGAAGTCAAATTGAATGATTTCGTTGACTGTTTCCAAAGTCTTGAGCTTGAGAACAAGGGTTACTGAGGGTTGACGAGAAGACAAAGATATGATACCCATAGAGGGGTTTGTGTATCGGTCAAAAGCTTACTTCGAACCTTCCTCGCGTTGTTGGGCCAATGTGGGCGCAAGTCGGACTACTTCGGTCTATACAGCTTTTCTTCAATAGTCACAAAGTCGGATTGGCAAAGCCTCGGCTGAGTGTCACCGCGCATGCCTGAGTACCTCTGACAGCTTAAATTTCCCTTCACTGGCGTCAGTGAGTACAATTCAGGATCTTCTATAGCATCATTCTACATCGCCTAGCCCTGGTGAAGTCGACAAATGTTTACCTCAAGGCCTAACACGACGTTTCCGAAGTTACCTTGGGCGTCTCATTACATCAGAGCCATCCACATTTAGCGTTCCTCTAGGATTGGGCTTGCATGCTTTCCACCTCCTCAGTAAAATGACACCTGGCTCATCAATGGCTAGAACTAAGTCAAATAGCGCCCATAAAGCAGCTCGTAGTGGGATGAGCCCGCTGAAACTGGATTGACGGCATGGACTTCCGGACGGTTGTCGTTATTAGCAACTATACGCAAGATGAGGAAGCACTACCTTGATAGACACATATGCTTCCAAACGCGCCATTGGTGTTCTGTCTGAAGAAGTTGTAAGTGTCCGTTCGAGCAGCAAGCGCATAGGGCTGTTTCTTTTCCAAGCTAATCAAATTTACTGTGAAGCGAAGGCCTTGACAGTTCATTCGAGCCATGCCCTCTTCACGAAATCCAGCCCTTCCTCCAACTACAGGTCCTTAAACATCGCCATCATGTCAAACCCATGATCGCCAGGCTCAAGTTTCACTAGCGCTTTTCCATCCGCAAAATACCTCTTTGGACTTTCTGCACAAATTTCTCATATCCTGCCATCTCAACAGCCGTCTCATCCATGCCATGGAAAATGAACAGTGGCGGAAAACGAGCCTTTGCCGATTCTAAAGTCTCAATGGGATATAGCGTAGTGTCGTCAGAGACCAGCATCTTTGAGAAGCGGCCGTGCTGCAAGTCGCATCAGCAAGTTCGAGGCGCTTGGTCGGAGTTCTCCAGGCTTGATGGCTGCCAGGTGCTCGTCTACTTTCGAGAAGGGTAGCTCAGAGCAGCCAAAAGGATGCTTTTCGTAGAGTTGGGTGAAGGATGGCGATTTCAAGTCGAGCATGGGGTACCCAGCAATGACGGCAGTGAAGGTTCCTCCCGGCTGGGTGATGGCGGATAGAATTGCAAGATAGCCCCCTGCAATTCTATATCGTCAGTACTTAACGTGGGGAAAAGGGAGACATCCTTCCTCCTCTTGTAGTCTCAGAACGGGCTTTTCCCCACTTGGAAGTAGGAGATTTAAAGCCTCGTCGTACAACTAAATTCTACTTATTAATTTCGACACCTACTTACCAAGACCAAGGGGAAACCTCTAGCTATATGATAGTAATCTCCTTCGAGTGAGCCGCGTAACCAATACCGAAGGTGCCTGAATACGCCGTAGTTCTCCAAATTCACAAGGAAGCAGTCTCTGGCAAGCCTTTCATGCATGGTATAAATCTCCCCTTTGCCGCACCGAAGATGCTGTTGGAATCAGACGAATGTCACTTCTCGAATTCTTAGAGTAAACAAGGCGGAAGTCAACAACGAAAAACGGCAAGTACTAAACCAAACGCGAAAAAAAATGAACGAATCGTGATTCAAGGTCAGTCATTAGTCTATCGTCTCAGTGCCCAGTAGAAGATAAACCCAAGGCTCTTGGTGTTAATGTCGCCAGGCGATACAATCTGCCCATTTGCTCCTGTTTAATGATCGGTGAAAACCCAACCACGATCATTCGAAAAAGCCACGAATGACATGCCCACTCCACTTTCCAACCCAACGGCCTTGTTGTCAATCAAACACCTTTTTTGGTTCGTGATAGAAAAAGATGCCCATGTTGAGACCTCCAGGCACTTCCGGAATAGTCGTTACAGCCAGAAGGCTGACTGTTGCATTGAGTGTTTGGGTATGATGGCTGTTGCTGAGGCCATGCTGGAGCTGGAGCTAGAGCTGGCGGATTGGGATTAATGTATCCTGGCCGTGGTGTTGGGATGCCTGAGCTGGAGCTGGCGGATTGGGATTAAGATATCCTTGCCATGGTATTAGGATTCCTTGCTGATGGGCGTACGGCGCCGCTGGATGGACATTCACAGAGTATGCTCCGTCGTATGAGATGACTGCGGCGTGTTATAAAACTGTGTTGTGGTAACCTCGACTCAAGCCGTAGCGGAAATAAGGGTCGTTTGGGTCGTAAGGATTGCTGCCAGCTTTTCCGGCTTGTTGGCCCGTCTTTTGGGATCCTCTCTGGGTGACGCTCGAAGAAATGGTAGGCTCATCATCGCTGATAGGTCGGGATGCAGTTGAGGGTGCAGGCTTCTGTATGTTTCCTAACGCAAGGACGCCCGAATGTGTGGCGGATCCTAGTGCACCGCCAACCTTGTGAGCTTACTTTGCATGACTAATACATAAGTGTTTACCTTACATAGTCAACGCAGTTTTCGTCGCAGCCTTCATCGGGTATGTTTATCTAGACCTTTTTTTTATTGTCAACCTTAGCTATAAGTAGCTCAAAATAAAGAGGGTTTCTAGCTTGCCATGACTCACGCCAGTTTTAAGATGTCTGACGTACTTCTCTCAGTATTGAGGAAAACAACCCAATCACCAGCAGTATGTAAAGACAATTAACAGGTCAGCCAAATTTGCATGATTCTTTAAATCCAATCCACATTCAATCGATGAATTCGTTGCCATGAGATGGTAAAAGAAGGGTGAAGGAAACGCTCAGCATATTCACTGGTCAAAAGCTTTGAACAAGTGAATCTCGTACAGCTGCCTACCGCTCTTCTACATTTGTGAGCTAGGGATTTACCATTTCTCCAGCTACTTGAGCTGGAACGCTACCCTTTGTATCGCTTAGCAAGCTAGGGACCCGGCGCCATCGCTTCGACTCGTTGCGAGATGAGACTTCGAGTTGGGAGCCTCGCAATTGTAGAATATCTGCCTCCAGTGCCTTTTGATTCATTAAACCAATTCTGCGGTAACATTACTCCTTTAGAGCTATGGGACAGCCAAAGATACTTTGACTGGGTAGGTATCTGTCTCCCACGCAATACAGCTGCTGAATTTCGTACTTCAGGCTTCAATTGGTCCGACGACTGGAAAGACTTGTCTTATCGTTGGCACTTATAGAGAGTACCGCAACAGGGTTCTTCGGTAAAGTGCCGGATTGATGGTGATGAACATCGAAGGATGAACATGGGCCGACTAAAGTATGGAGGAGGCGATGAACGCCATGTATTCCGGGAATGATTCGTCACATAGAGAGCAGTATGAGGAGAACCAGTGGGTCCAACGGCCAGGCTTTATGTTAGAACAGGTGGTAGTCTTGGACGCCAGTCCCATTGACTCATGCACAGATTCTCCAATTTAAGCAGTATATCATACTTTCAAGCTCACTCTGAAGCCACTAACTACTTCGCCGAGATTCATGTTGAGCTTTGATAATCAATCGCTTTGCTGTTCAGCGGTTCCGTGTAGGTATCTTCGGACTCCGTAGCCTTCGCAACTGCCATTAATCTTGACATCTTGCCTGCAGCCTTGGTTTTTTCCAACTTTTTAAATATTCAATAGCTTAAATAGATGATTGGAATTAGCCTTGGAGCGGTACAAGCATAATATAGTGACTGTCATGTCCGCCATAAGCGGCGCCCGGCGGTCTGCCTCTTGTTGCGCGGGCCGTCGGATCCAGTGGGTCTTGGTACTCGTGGTAAAGAGCGCAACTTTTCCACTGTTGTTGTTGGCATGAGTCTCATCACGCGCTTTGTTACTATCCACTTACTACTTAATCCTGGGTGGCGTGCTGGACAAGCGGCACCAGTGCGCTTGATGAGGCAGATACTACGATCGAAGATCGGAGACCCACGCACCAATAAAAGACAATGGACAGTGGTCTACCAGTAGAATAGCCAGCCATATTACCAAATATACAATTTTCACGGTACCTTGCTTCCACGCGACAGGCACATTTGTATGAAGAGCCGCGCCGACGAAAAAACGTGGCTGCGTGGGTTTGCATGTGAGATCCTCGTATTCATAATGCGACATCCGACTCTCAACAAATGACTGCAATGCCAAGTTCTTGGAAACTTAAGTCAACACCCATTACAAAAGCCATGGACGAACATTCCTCTCCGACGTGGGAGTGCAAGAACCGCGGACGTGCACAGCTTGTCCCTCCTTTCTCGAACGGGTAGGATGCGTCCACGGAGGCATGCCCAAAGCTTACTATTGGCCATTTTGCTGTTCCTTTTGGCTACGACCTCAGTTAGTCGTCCATCTCACATCTCAGTTCCAGCAAGCATTCTTCCGACCAAGGCCGCATCCAATGGTCAGCCCTCAGAGCCCGGCTTACCAGACTTCATTCAAGCGCAGCAAAATAAACTCGATCCTCGAGGAGGCCTCGCCTTCCAACACGCCTTCGACATCGGCAATGGCTGGAACATGTATTACAGCTCCTGGCCAGCGGCCATCCTCCCAGTCCAGCCAGCGGCATGGGCACTCGTGAATCTTTACATGTCCATTGTGCTACAAGCAAAGGCGGCTTGGAAGAGAGGGCCGCCTCAACATAGCTATACAATGTCATTTGGAAAAATTCTGATCGTGATGGTATGCCCTCAGAAGCCGATACCGTGGCAGTTCGTGGTGAATTTTGCGGAAAAGTTGTTATCAATCACGGAGGGTGGGTGGACGGGTGTGTATTCTGTTATGCTTAGCCAGGCGGCGACCGACGTTTCCATTGTGGTGGAATTGAAAATCTTGGGATAAATATAGGTCCAGCCGGTTCATACGAGGTCTTGCCACCATCTTGGCCAGGATGTATAAGCCATCGTCCACTGGCGCGTCGGCGATTCTAGCCACTCCCTTGGAAAACAGAGGCAGAACGACTATGCTTCTTCACCCAATGATGAGACAGCTAGCCATGTTAGAGGTCAAGGGCCCACTAGGCTAATTATGTTTTCTCGCCTGCCATGATTCAGGTACATGGGACTTGCGTGACTTGTAAAGCAGCACGGAAAGTTCGGGTGCTAGTAGAGAACCAAAAAAGGAATAAAATTGCTCTAGAGAAGTCTAGGCACCTTGGCATTCAACGGCATTTCACTCGCGGAGAGACAGCTCAAAAAAGTTACATATTGTGTGTTGTGTTCGCAGCTGTGATTGTACTGACGATGCCATTCTGTACTGTTGTTGTAGTTGATGATGTCGGCTTCAATATGAGCTTCTCGGCGCCAAGAACATAGGAAACAAAGGACAGTACTCCGTAGACCTGGTGAGTGGCAATGGTGTTGGTGGTGTGATGCTCGCAAATGGGTGGAAGATGATTGGCCAAAATTGTGACGTAATCATGCGTCTTCAAAGCATTGCCATTGGTGCCATCGAAATTCGGCCTACCCCACTATACCTCGGACTACTTGCTTTCGCCTCCTGCAACTCTTTCACTACTTCCTTCTTACACCACATTAACCTGTGCAACCATACCCAAATACACTCTACACATATTCTACATCACAGCAATCATGTCTTCACAGACCCACCCCAACGGCCAAGCCAACGGCAACAGCGAGGCATCAAAGTTCCGCTCCTACGAGGATGACAGGAATGCTCCATCCCAAGAGACCATCTACACCAACAGCAATGGTGTCCCAATGCCTCATCCATACGAGACCCAGCGTGCTGGTGCAAATGGCCCCCTCCTCCTTCAAGACTTCCACCTGATCGACCTCATCTCCCACTTCGACCGCGAGAGAATCCCAGAGCGAGTTGTCCACGCTAAAGGTAGCGGAGCTCACGGAACATTCAAATGCACAGACACTCTCGACGACCTATGTCTCGCCGATATCTTCAGCCAGAAGGGAAAGGAATGCCCAATCACAGTCCGCTTCTCTACCGTTGGTGGGGAGTCCGGCTCTCACGATTGTGCTCGGGACCCTCGAGGCTTCTCCGTGAAGTTCAGGACTGAGGAGGGCAACTGGGATATGGTTGCCAATAACACACCAGTCTTTTTCCTCCGCGACCCAGCCAAGTTCCCTCACTTCATCCACACCCAGAAGCGTGACCCTGCTACACATCTCACTGGCAGCGATGACAGCACTGCCTTCTGGGACTACCTGTCCCAGAATCCCGAGTCCATCCATCAAGTCATGATTCTGATGGGTGACCGCGGTATCCCCGATGGCTACCGCTTCATGCACGGCTACGCTGGACACACATTGAAGCTTGTGAACAAGTCTGGTGACTGGGTGTACGCCCAAATGCACATGAAGTCGCAGCAGGGCACGAAGTTCATTACCCAGGAAGATTCCGCCAACTACTCTCCCGATCACTCTCAGAAAGACCTCTTCTACGCTATCGAGAAGGGTGACTTCCCAAAATGGAGTGTCGAGTTCCAGACCATGACCGCCAAGGAAGCTGAGGATCTTTGGGAGAAGCAGAAGATCAACGTCTTCGACTTGACCCACGTGTGGCCCCATGACCAATTCCCTCTCCGCAAAGTCGGCGAGTTCACATTGAACGAGAATGCTAAAAACTACTTCGCCGAGATCGAGCAGGTTGCCTTCAACCCAGCACACATGCCACCAGGTATCGAGCCATCCGCCGACCCAGTATTGCAAAGTCGCCTGTTCTCGTACCCAGATGCGCACCGCCACCGCGTCGGTGTCAACTACCAGCAACTACCAGTCAACTCAAGCCGCACCAGCTACCGTATGGCCAACTTCCAGCGTGACGGCAACATGGCCTTCTACAACCAAGGCTCTCGCCCCAACTATCTCTCCTCCATCGAGCCCATCCAATTCCGTGAGCGCACTGTCAATCTCGACAAGGTGCACGGTCAATTCATCAGCAAGGCTGTCACGTTTTTATCGGAGATCAAGCCCGAGGACTTCAATGGTCCGCGCGCTCTTTGGGAGAAGGTCTTCGATGACAAGGCTAAGGCTCGTTTCGTCTCCAATGTGTCTGGGCACATGGCTACGTGCCAAAGGGAAGAGATTGTCAAGCGCCAGATTGCCATCTTCCGCGAAGTCTCCGAAGATCTCGCTACCCGTATGGAGAAGGCTACTGGCGTCAAGGGTTATGATGGCATTGCGAAGTAAGTATCGGAGCGTTATCCAACAATATTTACTAACAGATGCTCTAGCATGAACTTCAATGGCTCACACAACGGCTTTTCGAAAGACCACAAGATCCGTAATGCGAACGGCATGGTCTCGAAGGTTGGCTTCAGCGGCCACACCGACAATGGAGCCCCAGTTAAAGGCACGCACATGGACGAGAGCATTGAGCACCCAGGCACAAATGGCACAAGGGTAAATGGGTCGGCTACAAATGGTGCCAACGGTCACTGATTCTTTCCTTTCTTTACTTAGATAAGAACGTGTCATGCTCTCAAGGATAGAAACCAGTTCATCATGAAATTGTAGCGAAGGACAAGATGATGTGGAAATTGTATTTAGAAACGAAGCAATGAACATCATGCAAACAAACGTCCAGCTCTGGGCCCCTGCAAACCTGAGCACACTCGCAATTGCTGTTGATTCAGGCCACGGTTGACATCAATCCTCGACCACTTGTGAACGTCCTCACGTTTTGTGTGCGGTATGGCATGGAAATAATTCACGATTATACCACTTTACCAAATCCAGCACTCTTCCTACCCGCTATATAACCAAGACCTTCAACAGATAGCACAGCTTTCAAGCTTCGGGCGACCCTTCGCGCCGCGCCATCTTCGCTTCTCATCAAGCAATCTGCAAGCAATGATCAAGAGTCAGCTTGGGGACTAGCTTCAAGTGTCTACTGTCTAGGCTAACGCGAGCGTTCGTCTACCGATGGATTTCAATATGCAAAGGCAGAAGAGCAGACAGCTCATGTGGCAGCGCTTAGGATAAGCCATAGAGTGGGCTTCCACATCAATTGCTTTGATACAGGTCAATTTGTGTGCATGGTGAATGCATAGCGTCTAGCAGCTTTGGCGTAATTTCGCTGCTAGTTTCGATTTCGGCAATAGCTGAAAGAAACTGCGTTAATACGTTGGATCTTCCCAGAGGATCAGAGAATCAGTGCCACTATCATCACCTTCCACTTTAAAAGGTTTTTTTTGGGCCTTTCCTACGCTCTGATATATGCCGAAGACACTTAGTTCATGCAGTTTTGAGCTCTCTTAAGGCGTATCACTAGACATAATCCTCGAATACCCCAAAGGAAGAGCCCACACAAGAGCGGGGATCAAGATCCTCCTCCAGATTCAACACCTCGAATATTCTGCATTCGCCCTTGGATATAAGTACGGTCGTATGGCCACGAAAAGCATTATACGTCCTCGATCATCTCTCTCCACAGAAACTTTTCATCTATGTCAAAGATAGCAGCTGCATTGAAGGATGCTGCAGAATGCGCTCCGAAGCCATTCGGGCGATTGGCAAAGGCTTTGTAAAGGAAATGCCTGAAATAGTCAAACTGCGATGTACTTCTTCAAGGGCAGCTGCGGAACCACGTGAACAGCTGGAGGAAAATCGGACGTTGATCCGTCTCACTGACAAGATGCTTGTGACTCCCCAGGCAGGAAATGAAGATAGCAATTCTCAAGTTCATGAGGACCCGATGGTAGTGAACACTGAATGTTCGAAATTGATGGCGCAAATGCGAACCCTGAGACTGCCAGGCTCGACATCAGATCAAGCGGTAGCCTTTACCAGTTCGCTCCAGAGCGTGGATACCCAACAGAGACTCAACTTGAGCGTTGATGGATACATTCTTTGTCCTCCTGCTGCAAGTTTCGTGAGCTGTAGATCCTCTGCAGCTATCATTCAAATTGACAGATTGCCTGCTGCGCTGACTCTCAAGAGAGGGTAACAGATGAGCCAAAGGAGATATGGCCGAGCTTTTACCTGTCATTCGCTCGAGGTATTCGGTAAAACAATTCTACGACTGCAATTTGCATTGATTCGACGGTTGAGTACTGAGACATGCATGATGTACCACTCGCTACTATCCATTTACATCGGCGTTTAAGACTTTGCGCTCAATCTTTCCCACCACCGGCAGAGGGTTCGTTTAGCGCGATGCCAAGGAAACGAACCCTCTTTTCTGCGGGTGGAGGGGATACTGAAACGGTATAACTTCAACGTTGATTTACTGTTCATCCATCCCATGAATGAGGTCAGATGTCTGAGACGGAAGTCACGCGGCTCCGTAAGTTTTCTGTAAACTTCCTCTACGCTGGATTTGGGTGTAGTAAGCGAGCTAGATGGGGCGACTAGGGGAAATGGAAGGCTGCCACGCGAGCAAGATAACGCTACCAGAGATAGTCGAGATCCGGTCGAGATTTTAGTGTGGGCAGGCACGGCAGGCAAAGAGCGGGCTTGGTTCCACCCAATTCCTTCGGCTGCAAGACACCCCGCCCCCACTTCTGAAGTCTTTTTTCTAATCTTCAATTCACCCAACAATTGTACTCCGTACCAAGGGATTGAATCTTCATCCTTCCGTTGTATTGCGTGTATATACATATATTGCCCCGCCATGGATCCCAATGCAGGCATCATCAGGGAGGCCGATGTCACTGGCTCCAATCTGGACGACAAGCAGACTGGAAGGCGCAAGTCCGCATATGCCAGGCGCAAATCCTCTGCCGTCGTCGACGAGGCTCCGGCGGCCATTGTCGAAGCATCTGATCTCAGCGATGCCGACCGCAGACTGGCCGAGATGGGCTACGTGCAAGTGAGCTGCATAACTGAATCTAATGTCTGATGCCTGCTAACCGCTGATGAGTTCTAGGTGTACAAGCGAGAATTCTCCTGGCTCTCTACCTTTTCCTTCGCCGTCTCCGTGTCAGGCCTCTTCGCCTCTGTGTCGACCACCTTCATCTACCCATTCGAAGCTGGTGGTGCCTCCTCCGCTGTCTGGTCCTGGCTGGTCTCCGGCTTTGGTTGCTATTGCATCGCCCTCTCAGTCGCCGAACTCGTGTCGGCATACCCAACCTCTGGTGGTCTATATTTCACCTGCAAATACCTTGCGCCGGAAGAATGGGTGCCTGAGATCTCCTGGCTATGCGGCTGGTTGAACCTACTCGGCCAGATCGCAGGAGCTGCTTCGACCGAATATGGCTGTGCCCAATTGCTTCTGGCAGCAGTCTCAATGGCTGGTGACTTCCAGGGATACGTACCGACCGACCGTCAAACTGTTGGAGTCATGGCCGCTTTTACCCTTCTGCACGCCACGCTCAACAGTATGAATACCGCCGCGCTCGAGAAGATGACTAAAACATACGTTATCTTCCATATTGCCGTCCTTTTCAGCTGCTGCGTCACTCTACTCGCCATGTGCGACTACAAGCATACCTCATCATACACCTGGACTACTCCAGTCGTCAACTCGGGCTGGTCCCCAACTGGCTGGTCATTCCTCTTCGGCTTCCTCGCAGCCTCTTGGACTATGACCGACTACGATGCGACCGCTCACATCGCAGAAGAGATTAAGAACCCAGAGATCAAAGCACCCTGGTCTATTGCCCTTGCTCTCGGCTTCACCTGGATCGGCGGGTGGCTCTTCACCATCGTGCTAGCCTACTGCAGCGGAGATCCGACTCACACACTCGGTAACGCTGTCTATCAACCAGTGGCTCAGATCTTCTACGACGTGATTGGCAGAAACGGCGGCATCTTTTTCGTCGTTGCGGCATGCTTGATCCTAAACTTCACAGCCATGACTGCAATCCAAGCCGGTGCCAGGACCATTTGGGCTTTCTCACGTGATGAGATGTTGCCCGGATCCCGCATCTGGTACAAGATCAACAAGACTACCAACACTCCCATCTATGCCGTCTGGCTTTTCAGCATCTCTTGTATCTTGATCGACTTGATTGGTCTTGGGTCTTACGTCGCTATTAGTGCAATCTTCAATCTTACCGCCATTGCTCTGGATTGGTCGTACTGTATCCCAATCATCTGCAAGATGAAGTATGGAAAGTTCCAACGTGGACCATTCCACTTGGGCAAATTGAGCTTGCCAATCAATATCTGGGCGGTCTGCTGGACAGTATTCGTCACAATCATCTACGTTATGCCTACGATCAGGCCTGTGACGGCTAAAAACGTAGGTCGTGAATTATTCTCCCACTGCATCCTCATCATTTGCTGATTTTCCTGTCTCAGATGAACTACGTTGTCGTGCTTATGGCTGCTGTCACCATCTTCGCCGTTGGATATTGGTATGCGGCTGGCCGATACTACTATATTGGTCCAAGAGTCAAGGCGCAGCTCATTATGGGAGTCGAGGGCGCAGGCACTGGCAAGGCGGGAAGTTCGGGTGGTGAGAGTGACGAGAAACGTGTTGTCTAAGGAAATGAGACGACTAATCTTTCGCGCGGTGGCAATCTGTCTATATCTGAACGAAACTTTGAGGAAGGAGGTGGGAAGGGGTCTTTTCTTGTACCCCCAAGTCGTTTTCTTATATATACCCAGAGGCCTAAGCCTCGAATGAATCTATGCTACCCTCGCATATCCTGAACAGCGTTCAGTGAAAGGAAAGACCGTGTATGCCCAGCTAGGTACGGGCAGAACAATGCATGAGATCTACGGCTGGTGAGCCGAGACTGTCGCCTGTCTGTCATCTGTGGTAAAGCCTTTTCCTCGGCTTCCGTTGGTGCGCTGCAAAGTCTATCGTGACGTCTAGCCCTTTGATGACATAACTCCCAAGCCAAAGAGAATCATCGGGCTATATGCAAGGACTGTCGAGGCACTCTTCCCCTTGCATATGCACACCCCTGCCATGTTGCAGGAACTTTACCAAGTCTCCTAGCATTGGGCCAGAATACCAGTGCGCTAGCCCAACATACTCCTTCCATTCCACGCTCATACCCATCCCCTTGAGACAGCTTGCGGCTCCCTGGCCAAGCTCGAGTGGGACTTTCTCGTCCAGAACACCATGACCCAAAAACAGCGGTGTCCGCTGAAAAGACATAGCTGAACCATTGTGTTCAACATCCATCCCAAGCTCCTCGCACAAGAACCCAACGGCTTGCGCACCCGGTCCCATAGCCACCTCCCCGCCAGCCTTCTCAAAAAGATCTGCATCATCACCTTCGCCATCGTTACTTACTGGATTGGCCAACTCGGCCATTTGCGCGCAAAAGGGCAACCAGCCACACATTCCGAATGCGGCGCCTAAAGGCTCACCCTGCCATGTCAGCAGTGCTATCAACGCGGCTGCACAACCCTGACTCAGACCGCCGAGAATAACATTACCAGCGCCAACGTCGTGAATCTCGGCGCTTAGTAAAGCGTGGATGAACGCGGACGTTTCGCGTAAGCCGGCCGTTTGCCATTCTTCGTGCGATGGGAGCTGGGATGGCGGGGGGTGGTCGAACCATTGGGTTAGCATCGCGCGGTTGTGGTGTTTGGCGCGGCGTGCGGATGCGGTGGGGATGATGAATTTGGTGTGGGGGAATGCGGTGTGGAGGGTTTGGGAGGGGGAGATGGGAGTTGTTAGGAGGGGGGGTGCGAAGGTGGGGGCGTTGGAGCCTTGGCCGTGGAGGATTATGATTGTTTGTTTGTGTTTTAGTAGAGGTTGGATGATCGTGGGCTTGGGATAGGAGTTCGACTTGTGCGCTGTTTGGGCTTTGGGATTTGAGGCCATGGTGGGTCTGTATTGGAGCTGGTATTCATTACCTCGACCCGTTTAGCTAGAGATAGTATGCTGGTAACTGGAATGAATGGTCGAATAGTTGTTGGGTGAGACCAAAGGCCGGTCTTTTGTATCTTGTACAATAATCTGCAAGGCAACAGCGTTAGTCGCGGCTAGCAGCGTTTTGAGGCTGACATTTAATTGCGCCCGCCTTCAGTAGCAATCTCGCTTTAGAGCCAGAATAACATGAACACGACCCATCCTTAGCGTTGAACGACCATTACATAATTCCCTTGCAGGTGTGTGCTTCGATTATGGGGCGCTGGTGTTTGCGGTATTCTATTGCCGCGTGTGGGCAAAGAAGACGTACAAAGGACCTGTAGTCGAAGTGAACCCGCAGAGCTGAGCAAAGTGGGCTCCGCTTTGTGATGTCAAATTGTCTGCGAGTATGATAAGAAGCCTTATTGGTGAGTCACATAGCATGAATGAAGACAGAATTTTGAGAGTGTCGACGAGAATTAGCTGTTGTGATACAGTCACAAGTAATTACTCAACAACAGCCTCCATCGAACGTACCGAATCAGGCACTCTAGTAGTTCTTGTAGTATTTCTGGTCCCAGGGCACGACTGTCTTACCTTCTTCAAAATTCCCACCTTTTGGTCTCCACATAAGGTAACAATGTATAGGCGTCTTCAGTAAGCTACCCAATTCCATCCACTTCTTGCTTGGGTTTCTTCGAGTAGAATCAAGATAGAAGGTGTTCATGTAGACGAAGCCGTGACTTTCGTAGCACGGTTTGCCATCATCTGTCGCTTCCACAAAAGCCTCGATTCCCAATTCGTCCGCCTTGCGCGTGCCCCAGTCAATGAGTATGCTTGCCGCACCACGTCGTCGATGTTCTGGATGGACAAATAAGAGTGCCATTACTGGTGATCATCGTCAGCTGTCTTGCTAGGCAATCAGAACGTTCCGCTCGGAGCATCGACAAGGAGATGCTTACGTATATGAGGTCTATTCATCTTGTGATATCGAGGCTGTAGCCAGTCATCTAGTAGCTTGTTCGCGAATTCTCGTGGCTCGCCTGACTCGGTCATCAATACCACATGTCAGATCCTCATCCTAGACAAGCAGTCGCACCTTCTGGCCACCAGGTGGCTTCTACAGGGTGATCCACTGGCTTTGGGTATGGGTTCTCCGTAAAGGTATTCCAATTTGCTGCTCCGACAGTTTTGTCTCCAATGTCCGTGTCCACCACCTTGAGCCAAGTACTCGTAGGGTCATTCTTGTGCTGGGCAATCACTCGGTTTCTGAGCTCTTTAAACCCTTCGCGTGCTTTGTCTGAGTTGCCTCTCTCAGGGCGTAGGAGAATATAGCCTGGATTAAAAGGGTCTTCGTAGGATTCGCATTCGCATTGGATCAGCTCGTTCCAGTCGTCGTCGACCTTGTGTTCGCGCAATTCGAGAGGCATGACTGCTCGCTAGGGGATCTGTCGGTGACGGGGTGCAAATGCACACAGCAGTACGAAGACGCTCACAAGCACGCAGTGTGCTACCCGGCATGCGAGCCATGCTTGAAAGATCCTTTAGCTGCCTCAATGGGCTCTAGAATGGGGGCAAATCCGTGGGGACGGGGTGCCTAAGATCTGAAGCTAGGGAGTAAATGCATGCGCTTGTGGGGGTTAATCCTAGCCGTCGTCTTGTGCGGGCTGGCTCCTCCAAGGAGCTGGGTTTTTAGGGAGGTGTTGCACTTTTAATGCCTAGTATGTTTACTATTCAGCCACTACGAAAAACATAGAAGTGATAGTCTGCGGAGTATCGATGTCTACACCTCAATAAGAATATAATGAAGCGTGGGCGATACCTATCAATAGGACACCCCCCCCAATGGGACACTCGTAAGGGTGCACCCTATCTTGTCGCCTAAGTAACGAGCTCCAGGGACCGTAATTCAAGGATTTGCAGTACTGAAACTTCCACTCGAAATACAAATGAATGCCTGATCTCGACACTGTGGGGCTTGACACGAGTCGATCACAGCTATCATGTTAAGCTGCTGAGAGACTAGTTCTAGCCGAGCACCATCAGCAGGATCGGTGTCTCAACCCACTATGGCGTGTATGGATCCTTTCTCAGTATTGGGCGCAGGCGCAAACCCTCTGCAACTCATCGACACAGCCGCTAAAGTAATCGAGTACCTCAATGAGATCAAGCACCCACCAAGAGAGAGGATCTGGTTGGCTCGCGAGCTGGGCAGCTTGTACAGTGTTCTGGTAGATCTCGAAGGCAGACTAGAAGAATGCGAGAGCGAAGAAGAGGATCAATGGGATGGTGGCCTGAGGTCTCTTGCAGTTACACAAAACAGCTCGACACCGCTTTATCACACACCTTAATGGGCTCGAAGCTCCAGAAGCTTGGAAAGACTTTGACTTGGCCGTTCATTAAGAAAGAGATCGAGCAGATTCTAGGTCAGGTCGAAAGGCAGTAATGCACAATTAAGTTTGCTCTGCAAGGTGATCAAGTAAACTTGGCCAAGGCCATCAAAGCCGATACCATGCATATACCGTCTCTCGTGACAGGTGTTCAGAAAATGCAAATTGGCGTCAGCGCCATCCAAGGGCAGCACCGAGTGGAGAGGATACAGAAGATTGTGAACTGGCTACTCTATTAAGCTTCAGTGATCGACACAACGACGTTCTTTCTCGTCGATACGAAGGGACTGGACAATGGCTTCTTGACACCAGTGAGGTTTCATCATGGCTCATGAGTGCTAAAAAGTCATCTTTGTGGTGTAGTGGGATCCCGGGTGCCGGCAAGACGACCATTGCGGCAATCTTGGCTGATAATATCGAGGAACAATTCGCAGCCTACTAGACTGTTGCAGTCAGTTGCATCTATTGCAACTAGGAGGACAAAATGTGTCAGATACCCATCAACCTCCTAGAACATCTGGATACATTTACGACACAAAGGACCTCTTACGCAAGATGTCGAGGATCTCAACGCTTCATGTATTGCTGAAGGATGTAGGACTCGAAAAAGACTCGGCGATGTTACCAGGATTCTGGCGATAGAAGTGCAAAGGCATTCCAAAGTCTTCGTGATTGTGGATGCTTTGGACGAGTGTGAATCCGCACATCGATTGAGGCTTCTTACGGAATTGAGGGCGCTCCAGACAAAACTCAGATTGATGGTGACCTCGCGCTACTTCGATGCATTTGGAGCTGACATGAGAATTGACACTGAGGTCCAAATCGTCGCTAATGATGAAGATGCCACGAACTATATCCGGATATCGATCTAAGAGACTCTACGGCTATCTCGTTGGTTGAGTCAGACATTGCATTGCAAGCTTTAGTCGCGCGGAAAGTAACAGAAGCGGCGCAAAAGATGTAAGCTAGAACCTGCTAACGTGCACCATGTGCTAAGAATCATCATACAGGTTCTCGGTGGCTCGGCTGCTCAGGGATTCCCTTCGTAGTAAGATGACTCGAAAAGCCTTACAGCAAGCCTTGGATGACCTTCCTAAGACACTTCATGACACATATGATGATACCCTGGACAGGATAAGGAAACAAAATGAAGACGAAAAGATCTTGTAGAACGCATACTTTCATGGCTATCGTATGCCTTCAGGCCACTTACTCTTATGGAGCTCTGGCATGCGCTTGCGATAACCATTGGGGAAGATTCATTTGACGAGTCCAATATGCCTGACGAGGAGGACCTTTCTTCGGTGTGGGCTGGCCTCATTTATATTGAGGAAGGTAACGAGCTCGTGCGCTTGGCTCACTCCACCGTTCAGGACTATGTTGAGAGTATCCGCGATAAAAAGGTCACAGATGCCCGCCGCCTAGTAGCAGGTAGATGTCTGACCTATCGATTTTGCAACGGTAACAGGCTGTGCCACCACGGGCAACATTATATCCATAAATTTAGTCAAGATGGCTGTTTATATGAATGCATTGGTGACGGCAAGGTCTGCCGATATGCAGGAGAAGAGATCTGTGAGATCGCGAAAGATATCAGTGACAGTGAGAGCAACCAGGACATATACCTCTATCATGACAAGAATGACATTTCCTTGGCACGATATCGGTATGCAGCGCACCATTGGGCACGTCACATCAAGAGTCACCTAGAGAAGTCGCTAAAGGACATTGACATGAAATTCTTGCTAGACGACCTGAACCGACGATCGGCCCTAGGAGTTGTCAGAACGCTATGGTGGATGTACCAGGATCCGCGGTCCACTTACCGTTATGGTACTCCATGACCTCCGTCACTTGTGCGCTGTGTTGCTGAAGAAGCAGACTTGTGACCTTAGTAACGAGAATGGCGAGGGATACGGAGCCTTGTTGTCTGCTGCAGAGCTTGGTAGAAGCCATGTCATGAAGACATCTCTGGAGCAGAACAATCTTCAGGCGTTGATCACGAGCGATAGGATTTCGCTATTACACCTATCGCCTGGGTTGCCTGGACTGGTGACCGCCTTGCTGTTCGGCTCCCACTCCAAAGCGCCGGAATCATTAGCAAATAAGACAGTCCCCAGAGTCTTCTTATTATGCCTTGTACAAAGTCCAAATATTGCCGAGGATCGAAATCCTCTTATTGATGGTATTAGAGCGATGGAGTTGCCTTTGAATTTGCCGCTTGTTGCCGTGCTAAGCAATACTTAGCCGGTTAAAGAAATATTGTCATAAAAGAAGTGTGAGCCTCGAGGAGAGAGACGACACTCATCGAACGACGGCGCTTCATCACTCATCACAGAGTGGAAGGACAGGAATTGCGGAGGTTTTGTTTCAGCATGGCGCGAACGTGAACGCAGTAGACGGATATGGAGAGACACCAATACATTGTGCCGTCGATAATGGGGATCTGGAAGTCGTCAACCTCCTCGTTGGAGCTGCGGCTGACCTCAATATTCGCAACGACAATGGTAAGCTGTCAACCGAGATGTTGACGTTGGGTCCAGGAGATAATCCATGTCCCATACACCAGGACGAAATTGGCGAAGAGAGTCCCGACTTCCTTAGTGAGACTGCGACGGACCAGGAGAATGATTCTGTCGTCAAACGGCGTGACTTTGCGAAGAAATATCAGGTTTGGAGAAGAGAGGGTTTCATCAAGACCCAGAGGAGTCTGAGTAGTGGACGCGCGATGAGCCCAGTCGTCCAAGCGAGACGCGTTTCATGCACATATGATGTCCCGTTGCAGCTCCCTGCGAAGTCTTCGAGGTTGACGTCATACTTATTTGGTCTCCCATTCGATCCGTATTATTGGATTACCGGTATTGATAGCGATGGCGGCTCATACATGGCCGAGTCTAGATTCTCTCCGTGACACAAGGTAGATCTTAACGCCTTTTGAACCTCAACCAGATCACTCGATAGCATTGTATACAGACTCAAGATGAATGACAATGGAGCCAGAATGCAATGCCGCTAGAAGCGAGTGCCAACACCCGCAACTCTATAGGGTACGGTAGAGATAGACCAGCCAATCGCCTCCAGGTTAGGCTCGCGACCGTCGCATGTGTGCGCTCTTAACCTCCGGACGTCACGAGATGGGAATCATATATTCTTCTCGATCACTGCTTTATCTTCCTAGTTGTATGTCTCAAAAACAATGTCTCAATCCTGTAAAGTTCCTCTGCTGCGCTTGTTGCCAGTCTACCTCATACTCTCCTTCACAATATCGGCAGCCGTAATCGCCGCACCTGCGAAAGTCTTGCTTTCACTCCCCTCAAATACCAACACCAACCTCACAACATCCAGCGCAATCCTCGTGGGAGCTGACATCTACTGCCTGAATCCCTCTACCCCCGGCCACAGAGCAATTGACGTGCATATCTGCCAACCGTACTTTAACGCCTGGCTGAGCTCACCTGAACTCGACGTGCCCAAGCTCTTCGGGTCAACTGAAAGGATAATCCCGTTGACGGGTCCGCCGTGTATCATCGGTCTGCGATCTCGTGGCTTGCAACGACCTATTATACTATCGCTGAGACAGATCCTTGTCGACGTGCTGGTGGTTTTGACGATTTGCGAGCGATTCGGCAGAGGTGGGTGGACGGCTATCGAGCGAACAACATGGGATGTTATAGTGACTGGGGGCACGGAAGGAGTTGGGCTGGGAAACGGAACTGCTAGGGAGGAGACGGCATGATAGTCAGTTGTACTGAGGGTACAGAGTGTACGTCGATGGTTCTCATGGTGCTGTTGTTGCCTGCACATCATCAGAAAAGTTTTAACGTTGAAGATAGACCCTTACACAAGCTCTTCCACTGAGAATACGGTAGACCTTCTTGATCCCGCTTATACATATGCAGTCCTGATCGCTCTGAAGGCATGTTCTGCGGCAGGTTGCTCTGGTTTCAACGTATACAGTATCTCTACTACTTTTCCACATGTTCACTCATCCCTCAAACCGATCTCGATATAAGCTTTCAGGTCAGCAGCAAAAGCCGCTTGACCTTGACTAATATAGATGAAGTGAAGTCTAGTCCTTGCTAAAGGGGCAGCTAATAACTATATCATGGTCTTGACCTCTCTGTTTCCTTCAAAAGAGCGGCATCCCCATAGACCGGTAACTACTACCTTAATACTTGATCGCCACTACCCTACCACGAGAAAGCGCTATAAGCTTTGCGTATCTCCCGATCAATGTTGCCCGGAAGAAAGTCTGGGATCATGATGCTCGTATCAAATAAGTCGAGTTCAAGAGCAACTACGAATAGAACAGTCCGTTTTCTCCACGACAGAGGATCGAAAATCATTCAACAGGCTTTAGGGATTAAAAAGTCGTGTACTTCGTCCATACCCAGCCATCGATATCGTTGCCTGTGCCCCTTGAACAGTTAGGACTTCATCACCTTTTAGAGTAGGGACAAGCAACATCACGACGCATAGTTCTGGCGAGCAGCCAACCATCATCTCCTCTTGCGACGCAGTACGCTCGAAGCCAACGTCCTTGTTTGCGAAGATGACTGACGCGCCATTCGGCAGGCCGAGGACATCTTGTTCTTCTCCGATGATATCACTATCTGCTATGTAGGTGACCTCGAAGTCTGGGAGCTTCTGGGATGCCTTATTAAATATCCACGTTATGTAGCCTGAATGTAATAGGCCAGAACGTGAAATCATGTATAAGCGGCGACCTGTTGGTAGAAGCAAGTAGCGCGAAGTAGTGGAACAAAGAGAACAAGTAGGCCTCAACCGCAGCCGGATGAGGCGTATCAGAAGAATACCAGATGTGAAAATCTGGCGAGCCATCCGTCATCCATCTCGGAGCTGACAAAGTGGAAAGGAACTGGTGGACAATCAAGCAGGCCACCTGACGTCTCGACAGAACGATTTCTTTGTTTTGAGTGCTCAATGTAGGTAGCGTTGGCGGGAACAGAGAAGGCAACTCGAGAGCAAGGCGTTTCAGGGTTGGCCAAACATGGTCGACAAAATGCTCTTGAGGAGCCCAGTATTTTGTAAAACTCTGGCGGAGGAATCCGTAATCTGTACCAGCCGTGCCTCTAAGGGTAATAGCAATGACTTCAAGCAGATCTACAAGACCTTGTAAGCTTATCAGTGAAGGCTCAAGCGCGCTCTCTAGCACGCGCCAGAAAGGAACTTCATCAGCGTCAGAGTCGGTGAGGTCGAAGCGATCTATGCAGAGAAGATCTGGGTCACACCATAGCTCATTGCGTGGCTTCATCATGACAACAAGATTCCTGGGGGCCCACGAATCTCTGCAATCTTGTTCCATATAGAGTGAGAAAATCACGATACCCTCGAGACCCCGAACAAAATTGGCAACGGGCAGGGAGGAGGCTGAGCCCACGACTGTGCCACAAAGTAAGTGGAAGTCCATCACCTCAGTATTTCCACAGGCACACATTTCCTTAGAGCAACTATCTTGAGCGCCGATAACCCAATCCTTGCTCTCAATGATCGCTCTGGTGGCGCCTTCTTAGCTCTGTACTCTTTCGACTGCCATTTATTCTGACACCCACTCATCTCATCCCTTGCAGCGGAAGGGAAAGCCAATAGTCTTGGTAGTGATCCTGCCGTCATGATTCTGCAATATTTGACCACGGAATGCAAATGAAGGTGCAAGACCCTTTATTTTGTCTTAGCTCTATGCCTCTATCACGTTCTCTTGCTTGCACGCCGCTCTTAATCCCATCAGTCATTGACTCATGATAACCTCATGCTCGCTGCCCGAACATGAACCTAGTAGTTCCCAGAGTCACCACCGCCCTGCTGGTATCCCGAATCACCGCCCTGGTTTCCACCTTGGTTGACCCCGTACTGCTGATCATAGCAGCTATTGGCCTGCTCCTTAGCATCGTACCTCATCCTCTCGCGGTCATAGAAATTCTCGCCGTGGGTCTCCATGAGCTTGTCGGCTTCTCCACCTGCGAGGCCCGCCAAGATATCTTTGGCTACAGTGTGGTTCTCAGCGACGCCTGGTAGAAAAGAGTGTCAGCATGATATTCTGATTATTAGGCGTGGAGCAGGAGAGGAGATTGATGGGGTTGGCGAACCGTTGGCTTCCTCATGCTTTTGGTACTCCCTCATGGCCATGAAAGCAGCACCTCCGGCGAGAACTTCGTGGCTGAGGCTTCCTTGATTGTCGGGCTGTTGAACAGTTGGACATTTCCTTGGTCATCGTAGCATTGCTGTGACAGGCTTGGCAAGAATGGGGATATTGTGTCTTACCGAATCCGAACATGTTTGAGGATTGTAGGTGTGAGAGTTTGCGTCTCTTTTGTTAGTGGTTCGGATTGATTGGATTGATTGGCAGAACCCTCAGGGGCTGGCGGGGTTGAATGGACGGGTGTTGGCCTCGGACAAACGGAAGCCATTACTCATGATAATACATTAATTTTAGGGGTTTACTCTGAAATTGACGCCTCAGCCTGGCCGCATCCGACAACGACAGCAGAAGAACGGGGTTATCTAGCCAGATGTCTTCGATGTGTGGCAAGAAGTAAGCCTACCTAGCTTGTCAAAATGTGATGGAAAGGGTCGTATAAACTTGATGGTCAATTATGGCAAGAAACAAGGGGAGGTACCGCCTTTGAAAATTGCTCAAGAAATATGTTTGGTGGTGTATATTAGAGATCATGGCTAAAAGTACTATTCTCCCGCAAAATAGGGTATTGACAGATCTAGACAATGTGATTGGCTGGAATAGCAAAGGTCACGTGATCGGTGCGGAACTAAATATAATCTGTGACTATTTCCTCCACAACCATCTCCGAATGCTGCAGAAGCATGTGTTGATGGCTTAGATGAGACCGATCACTGTTCTTTGTGATTTTGCCGCCTACCGATCAGCGCAGAGCACTAAATGCATCTCATTGACACACCTATCTCTCGTAATCGCGATGGTTTTCACTCCACCATCAATCCGACTTCTGTGGCGGGCACTATCAAAAGAAGACACAAGACGTGGTACTTCGAGGCTAGAGACGCTACCGGTTGAGATCTTACAACACCTATCCGACTACTTGAGCTTAGACTCGGCTGCATCTCTCCTATGCTGCAGCCACACAATATTAGAGGCTGTAGGCGATCACTGCTGGCATGCACTGCGGCAGCAGATCAACGAACACGAGAAAAGACAGTTCTTGTCATTGCTGCAAAGAGATATCGACCACCTACTGTTCTGTCATCACTGCGGCAAATTGCATCCAAACGTCGGATTACACCCTCCGTGGCTTTACCGTGACGAGCATCCGTGCACACGAGCAGATGGCACTGCTAATCTTCAGACTGGCCCCAAGCTCAGGTTTCAACATGCTCAAATGATTATGAAGGTACCTCGCTCACGCCGAGTCCGTGGCGACAATCAATGATCTAAGCTTGCTGACCTCGTTCATCAAGGTACATCGCTCAGGTAAAGAGCTTAATCCCTATCTCGAATCGATGTCGCACACACTCAAGCCTGCTTATACAAATCCGAGAGCTCATTGCTCTGCGCGTGTGAGGCACGATGAGCTTCTTTTAAGGACCGAAGAATTCATCAATATACGTGGTGGTCGATCGTGGCAAGAAGTAGGGAAGCACTATACCACCATCTGTCCCCATCTCAGGTGCTCTTATAAGGACGACGTGTTATCAAGAACAATACAGTGCCAACTGAGCCATCGCGGCGACCGTGAATGTTCCTGCGACGGGCTGAGGCAGTGTTTGTTCTGCCCAACAGAATTTGCAGTAGACACTCGAAACGCCAGATGGCCATCGAAAAAACTAACAGTTCACATCACTTCTTGGAGGAACTTTGGGGCTTGCAAAACACCACTCGATCCAAAATGGCAAGCACAGGTCGAATCTGGCTTTAGCCGTCGTGACAAGAGCAAAACTTCGTTTATCTTCATACCTGGTAGCATCCGAAACGCTTTCGACTATGAGGTTAATTATTGAGTTCAGCAAGCTACTCGAACAGGGTTTTACTATGGTCCATAGCGTGCTATCAAATATCATAGAGCCAAAGGTCCTTGACGACGCTTTGCGGTTGTTTCCATACTCGCAATTGCCGGAGAAGGTTCCAACGTTTACACGTTCTAGATGTCACTAGCGTACTTTCCTTGAAAAGATCCCGGGCCTCGCTTTATGGCTGCACTGGAAGCTTATCCTGGGCAAACCCCCATGTCGGGAGGCTGCACTGGAGCTATGAAAGCAGCGAAAGAACTGGGCTGGTCGTTTGTCTTGTGACTGTTTGTCTCGTAGTATCGCACGATCTCCAGCAAAAATCTTGGTACATGAAGAAATCGCTCTCATAAGAATACTTTGCGTAGTGGTACAGTCTGACCGAGCACTCGAAGCTTAGCTTGACCAACACGTTTCATAGGCGTACCTTCCTGTTTGCGATTCTCCGTGCATAGCCGTCCCTTCCTTTTCCGACGGGGTGATGGCCAAAGTTAGTTATATTAGTCATCTTTGTTTTGATTTAAGTCGCGGTTGAGCTTTAGTCTTCTTCTTTCTTCTTCAAGGTAAGCCTTATCGAGCACAATGTCTTCAAACGCGTCGGTACAAGCGAGTACGGTTGGTGCCTGGCTGGGAGCACTTGCGATCGGTGCTCTCTTCTTCGTCCTCAACAGGTATCTTCCCCCTCCTCCTCCTCACGCCGACGAGGTAAGACGGAGAGAGGAGCAGAAAGCGCGGGACGAGGGAATACTCACTGAGCTGCAAACCATTAATACTAACCTTAGAGCTATTCGAGATGCTGGAGGACCTCGTCTTGCTTCACCTCCCCAATTCGACGTGGTAGTGACGCAGCGGCGTCGCAGTCCTCGACTTCAGGGCCGTGGAGCTTGAAGAGCTGCTTTTTCCTTTCGAATGGTAATAGATTGGTGTTTTTGTTTTGGGGTTTAACTGGTATTTTGTCGTTCTGCTCTGCCTGCGTGTTCTCCGCCTTCCTCGTTTTTCTATTTCGCGTTTGTCCCTTTCGTTCCCTATGTATCAGCTAAGTGTGCACAGGCATTCCTGGGTGTAGGGCGACCTACCCCGGGCATCCCTCCATTCCCAGCGGTGGCTGGAGGGGTGCACCAGCGCCGAGCTCGCACTTCAACGCAGTGCTGGTGTCTAGTAGCTCTAGAGATTCTCTCTAGAGTGAAGCTATGACGAGCTCACAAGCGTCAAAGATAGATTGCCGATGATAAGTCTCTGCCCACATTGTTTCAAAAATCAGAATTTGCTGACAGCTTTCTATTCCCTTAGGTGAGCGTTCTGAGCTTCCTCCGTACAACTTCTTCTACAACGGCATCTACAGTCGATGTACTAAGGTGTGGAGGCAGTTTTCAAGAGAAGAAGAAGAGGCTGCAGACTTTAAGCAACTCAATGAAGGAGAATAGTATAGTCTGTTTATTCAGTACCTTAGCTATAGTATACTAGTCTTAGTATAAGTAGTACTAGTATCATATCTTATTAGAAGAATTTTCAACTACTCTATCGCTTCTCTAACTTAGTATAGAACTTTCTCTCCGTTTACTTTTCACTATCGTTATCCTAAACTATTAGTATTTAGGTAGAGTCTTCTACGCCTTGAAATAAAAAAGAGAATACTAAAAAATTAAAAAAATTAGAGAAAGCTAGCGTATTTAAAATTAATAATTTTTTTTTAATTATATCGTTCTATATAATATATACTTAATTTATAAATCTAGATCCTATTATTTTAATAAATACTTTATATATTAAATTAATTAAAATAGAATTAGAATTAGAATTAGAATTTCTAATTCTATAATTCCGTATATATAAAGTTTTGATACGAGTATCTTTCTTTTAGTTTAGGAATTTGTAAGATTTTTTCGAAATCGTAAAAGTTCCGTAATTAAATTTTTTTTTCTATATAATATATTTCATCTATTTATTATATTATATTATAATTAATTATTAAAAATAGAGTCTCGAGTTAAGACTACTAATTATATATAACTCGTATATAATTTTTTTATATTAGAATTATTAGAATTAATAGGTAAGTTATTTATATTATAAATAAAATATAATGATATTAAATACTCTATATAAAAAACTAGTAACTCCTAGTCTCTAATTTTCTTTAACGATTATTTCTATTTAGGTTAGAGAATAGAGAAAGAAATTTCAAGTTTTTCGTTTATTCTCTTTCTATTATAAAGGAGAGAATAAAATTTATATTAATATTTCTCTATTTTTTCTTAATTCTTTTCTTAAAAATAAAGTTATATTCTCTTCTATATTCTATAACGTAACCCTATTATTATAAAGAAAATTTTTATTAAATTTCTTATTTATTTCTATATTATTATATATATTTTAAATATTTAAAATAATAATTTTAATCTTTTTAATCTTTTTCGAGTAATAATATATTAATAATATAAATAATTTATTTAAAACGATTATATTATAAATAAAGATAATTTAAATCTCAAAATTAATAATATTATAATATTTATTATTAACGAGAAATTTATAATAATAAAGAGACGCCGAATAATATTAAAGAAAAAAAAAAGATTTTTAAAATTTTAAATAAGAAACTATTAGTTTAATAAAGAGTTTAATATTTATTTTTATAAAATATCTAAGAAATCCTCGAAGTAGATACTTTTTAAATCTTATTTATAATTTACTTTATAATTTTATTAATAAAAAACCTCGAAAACGAGTTTATATAAAATTATATATAATTTTATATTACGATAAAAAAGAGTAATTACGTTATATATAATTATAAAACTTTAATAGAAAAACTATACAAGATTACTATAATTAAATATATAATATAAAATTTATATTATACTTTTAAATAAATAAATAAATAGATAAATAGATAAATAAATAAATAAATATATATAATATATATTATATAGATTACTATTATATTAATTTATAAAATTACTCTAAATAATATTATAACGCTTTTTATATTATTAATAGAAAAGAATATTTATAATTTTAAATATATTTACTTTTTAAAAAAAGAGAATTTAATTTAATTTTAATATATATATCTAGCGATCTAAAATTGTTAAAAATATATATAAATTAGAATTTTCTATTATTTTCGTTAATTCTCTAAAGACTAAATTTATAATTTATATATTAATTTATATAAATATAAGTTTATTTAATTTAGAATAAAAAAAAGTATATAAATAAAAATAAAAATAATATAATCGTAGATATATAGTATTACGAGTACCCGTGATTTATTCTATATATATAACGAGTACTTCTAAGAATAAAAGATTATAGTCGTTATACTTATATAATAAATATATAGAATAATAATAATACTCGCTTTATTTATATAGTAAGTATATAAAGTATATAATTTTTAATATAGTCTTTTTCTAGTATATAAATAAGATATTTTTTAATAATTAATAACTTTATATTTAATTTTCTCTTAAAACTTTTAATTATTAATATTAAATAAAAATTTATATTCTTTATTTATCTAGTTTTATTTATATTTATATAAAGTTTATTATTATTCTTCGAGTTTTAATACTCTTTTTTATTAATACTAACCTAGGTCCTAGCGACGTTATATTATAATATTGAACGGAGAGTCTTAGTAATATAACTTATATTCATAGAGTATAATATTAACGTATTATCGTCGTCTACGCCGAGCGAGATATTATCGATGGCGTAGTATATCTAATTACAGCTAGTCCCGCCACGTGACTTATACGTAACTTTGGTACAATCGAGGTTCCTAATCAATTAGCCTAAATATAGGTGAACTAGAAAGGAAGGGAACCGTCAATACAGCTAAACAGCACTATGGCATACAGGTAGAATGGATTTATTGACCACTAGTAGCTATCTATGGTCCAGCTTGTATGATATCCAGGATGCTAGAATGATGAATAAACAAATGGCGCAGCACGCGCTAATTACATAAGGATTCTCCGCCTATGGGATATTTTACCTAATTATCTATCACCGCAGTACTAAATCGATCACGACTGCAACTGACTGGACAGAGCTGAAATGGCTGTACGAGTACAAGACCGGCCAACTATCATTTCCGGGGAAACCTTATCACATAATTTATGGAACAAAGCCTTAGATACCCTAGGAGTCGAGCTCAGGAACAGTCTTGACTTGAAGAAAGCCAGTCGCGTTGATGTACTCTCAAAGGCCCTGAAAGAAGCCCAGGAGAAGAAACAGGTCTGCGCGCAGAAATGCTGGACGCTCACGAAGCGCAATGGCGAAATCATTGTCCTCCGAGACGTAGTCGAGAAGATTATCGTCTGGGTTGAAAGGTTCAACGCAGTTGGCGATAACGCCATGCAGTATGATACAGTTCACGCTGCGCCTGCCTGGGCGGCTATTCGCTTTGTACTGCAGGTAAAGACCATAACTCTCATGTATCGTACCCTGTTTGTTGATTCTCGTCCGATGGCCGTGAATGAAAAAAAGGGTTTCGGTGAGACGATTGAAAACTTGGAGGCTGTGTCCCATCTGATCACTCGATACGCAATACTGGAAGAGCTGTACATACAACGCAACGCAGCAGCACGTGACAAGCTCGAGGACATGGTCGTTCGTCTTTACGCTGAAATTTTGACCTTTCTTGCGAAGGCCAGGATGTACTTCCAGAGCTCTGCGAAAAGTAAGTATTTTACTCGCTCATTGCGTCTATCAAGCTCACGACTTCAGTCCGTCTCGCTATGAGTATAGTCAAATTCTCCGAAGATGAGCAGATGGCTAAGATCAATGTCCTTGATGGCCAGATATCGAGGTTCACCGAGGTATTCAATATTGACATACAGATTGATACCGCGAAGGGTGTCGCAGCTATGAATGCTCTTCTCACGTCACTCAATGAACCTATCAAGCGATTGGTAGACCACTCAAGCATACCTACGCAAGTTCTACACGAGAGTCAACACCTCCAACTACTCCACTGGCTCTCACCTGTGCCATTCTCCAGTCATCATAAGCGGCACTCCGATACCAGAATCCCTGGTTCAGGCCAATGGTTACTGGATCATGATCGATACCTCAACTGGAGGAACACCAGCTCATCATCCATTTTCCTGCTACACGGCATCATCGGGTCTGGCAAAACATCATTGGCATCGGCCGTTGTGGATTCGTTTTTGCAAGAAAGCCCTGGACAAGCCTCACCTGCTCCAATCGCGTACTTCTATTGCACAAAGAATTCAGCGGAGGCTGAGCGCGGGGACCCAGATGAAATCATGAGAAGTATCTTGAGGCAATTGACTGTCAGTCATGGGTCCTGATCAACAATTCACGAAAGAGTCCTGCGAGAGTACGAAGGTCGGCAAACAGTGGCGAAGGTTGATGGTTTTGAAGTTACGAGACTCCGGGCTGCTGAGAGCGTAAGGCTGATTCTTGACACTACGGTGGCCAATCCAGCAACTATAGTATTAGATGCCGTGGACGAGATCCAGTCTAGCTCAAGGCATATCCTGTTATCCGCCTTGATCCAGATCGTCCAACACTCCCTGAGTGTTGTCAAAGTCTTTGTGACTAGCCGAGATGACAGCAACATACATGCACTACTTTCTGATAATGTGGCTGTGAGGATTCAGAATGAACATACACGCAAGGACATGGATGAGTTTGTGCATCAAGAGGTTTCTTCCGCCATTCAAAATCGAAGAATGCTTAACGGGGTCGTCTCAGACAATCTCAAACAAGACTTGATGAGTATACTGATAGCTGAAGCCGGAGAAATGTAAGTCGGAATATTCTATGGTTGGTCTCGCTCATCTGACTTCCCAGGTTCATATGGGTTGTGAGACAAATTGAAAATCTTTCTCGAATGAAGACAGAAGTCGATATCAGAAATGCAATGCGAACGCTCCCAAAAGATACCTTCAATGAACTTTATGAAGAAGACTTCACGCGATTGTCAATATCAGGGCAACACACTCGAAGCTACGCGATACAAGTCTTTTCCATGCTCCTTTGTACGCAAGAGGCTCTATCTCCTGAAGCTCTCATCCAAGCAACAGCCAAAACATTTTCACGGCAAGGGGAAACAATGACCTTGGCCAAATTGATCAACATTTGTTTCAACCTGGTTGTTCTGGACTCTGAGTTGAACGTGCTGCGCTTTGCACACATATCCTTTTAAGAGTTCCTTGAGACGAAAGCAGAATTTGCACCACAATACATCCACAGGGTAGCTGCAACAAGCTGTCTGGATTTATGTCTTGAAGGATTACCAACAGGCATGGAGACCAATCTGACTCCCAAGGATAATTTCTACCACTACAGCGCGGTCTACTGGGCAGAACACTGCAGGATTTCGATTGTCAATGGAGCTGACGATCTGATAATTAACAAAATGCAAGACTTCGTGTTTCATGAAGGCGATGTCGCTCTCGGCTTTGTCGATTGGATCTAAGAGGTTAAAAAAGTTACGAAAAAGATGCCCAACGACCATGCATTGGCAAAAGAACTATGTTCAGTGATACATTCAGGTGGCAGTCCTTTGTTTACCGCATGTGTATTTGGACTCGCCCCTATCATGGATGACCTCGCCCATGCAACAGACTATGATTGGAGCCAAACGAATGACGTTGGGCAAAGTGGGTTGTACCTGGCTGCTGCGGCTGGCCAGAGTACGATTGTACAGAGCTTGCTTCAACATGAAGTCTATGTCAATACTTTAGGTGGCAAGTTCGGTCATCCATTGCATGCAGCTTGCGCCGGCGGGCACGCCAGTATCGTGGAATTATTGTTAGACCATGGCGCAGATCCTAAACTAGGACCTAAAAGCGCTCTTGAGTGTTCTCTACTAGCTGACCATGAGATCATCGCAATTTTGCTACTAGACGGCAAGTTCGGCATATCAGACCAAACTGAATACGACTCCATTCTACAACAAGCGGCCGAAGTTGGATTTGCAGATGTAGTTCTGTTCCTACAGAAGCAGTATACCTCTTTGTACGGTGATCTTGGATCTTCGAGATGCAGAGCCGTCGAAGTTGCCATCTTCAAAGGCCACACAGGAGTGGTTGAGCGATCGACCCAAGAACTTTCATGCCAGAGGATGCCATTGCAATACCTGCTCTTGGCGGGCAGGATAGTATGATTAGTCTCTTGTTAGACCAGGGACTGGATCTCAATGAAGAGGGCGTATTTGGTACACCTCTTCGTGCTGCCTCTATCTTGTGTCATGAATCTACCGTCAGGCTTCTGCTCAAACTTGGCGCAAGTCTGCACGCCTCAGGGTCGTTTGGCGAACCATTACAAGCAGCGGCCATGCGAGGCCATGGATAAATCACTAGAATTCTTCTGAGCCATGGTGCAGATGTGAACAGCAAGGGTGGGCTTTACGGAACCGCCCTCCAGGCTGCTGCACACCGCGGGCATCAAAATGTAGTGGAGATTCTACTTGATGCTGGTGCTGACATACATCGAGATGGATTCTCGCGTGATGCCTTCCATGCCGCCTCGGAAGGTGGCCATGAGGGGATCGTGCGCTTGTTACTTGAGAGGGGTTACAAAGTTCAACATACCCTTCCTGGACCACAAAAGAGAATAAGCGACCCGAGTCCGTATAGGAACCTCCTGCGCGACGCTTCTCCGAGTCAAAACCGAGAGACGAAGCCTACCTGGGATCATCAGCCGAAACTGAAAGATTGGCGCGAACGAGCTTCTGCGATAGACTTCTCTTATGTGGTCGAAAAGATGCGAGGAGTCGTAACTTCCGAGCTTGAACTAACACAGCCGTATCGCGAACGACTTAGGGAACGACTTAGGTACCCAGGTCATGATGAAGATAACTATGCGTTGCGTGCAGCGGCTGCAAAAGGCCACGTTACCGTAGTCGAGCTGCTCCTTAGCCAATTTGATAGGATGGATATTCCAAAATCTGAATTCGTTGCAGCCTTCAAAGAGGCATGCGAGAACGGGCATGAACAGGTGGTCAACAAACTGATTTCTGACCGAGTAGAAGTGGAGGACTTGGAGGCTGCCCTTGAGGCTGCAGCATTGAAGGGACATCTGACAGTGGTGAATGTACTCATAGAACATGAAGATAGACTCGGATTAGCCCGAGTCGAGACTGTACGCATCGGTCGTCCTGCTGCGAAAAGCTCGAACCTCGACATCTGCTTAGCCTCCAAAGCGCCGACTCAGGTATGTCGGTCTACATGCTTGGCCGTTCCCCGGTGCTGAAGCACTAATGGGCTAACAAATCTTTAGGAGACGTATGAATGCGATTCAACCGCCAGCGCGATATTGAAATTAGGTAGCAAAGGAGGTCACCTGCCAATATGTAGACGAGGACAAGACTTAGTGGCCCAACGCTGTACGGGTGTTGCTTCTCGTCGCTTGTACGGCGAGGCGTTGAGCACCGCTGCCACAAATCGCAAGGCTGATGTTATGGAAGCCCTGCTTGAGAGCAATTCTGAATTTGACTTAGAGGATCTGACAAAGACTCTCGACTCGATTTGTGCCTGGGGGAGTGAAGAAGCTCTACAACTATTTCTCCGACACGATACGAAGAGGGTGCTCGGGATTCAGCAATATTCCAGCGGTTTCAACCAAGCGGCACGGAAGAACAACCGTCAAGTTGTGGTGTATTGGTTGGAAGAGCATCCTGAACATCAAGACCTCGTCGTCGATCCCGCGACCGTCATTGACGTGTCTGGTAATGGTTTCATGGATATGTTACCTCCATTGATCGAACGAATCAGGCCAACGGACACATTCGAAAAGACACTCAGCCAATGTTTGCAGGTCACTTCGGAAAATGGTCATAAAGAGGTAGTACAATACTTGATTGGGGAGGGTGCTGACGTCAATGCTATTGAAGAAAAAGCACGATACACCAGTGGAGGCGATAATCGCTTCGACGATTTGTTTTACAAAATGCGCGGAAGTACACAAAAGTTAAGTTCGCTTCAAGCCGCTCTGATTGGCTTCGAGCGGTTTGGTCCCAAGACTCAAGATGGATACCTGCGACATCATCTCCAATCAAGCTGGACAGGAGCCGATGCCTCATCTCAACAACAAAGTATCGAAATACTACTGGCGAAAGGGGCCGATCCGAACGAGGCATCCGAGTACGAAAGATATCCATTGAATATGGCTGCGGCATATTGCACTGTTGAAATAGTGCAGGCACTCATCTTGTCAGGTGCACATGTCGAAGCAGCGACGGAGAAGCATGGCACCGCTCTTCAGGCTGCTGCCCGTCGAGAAATAGGAGGCTTGCCAATAATCAAAGCCCTTCTCGAGGCCAATACACTAGTATCTTCGATCGACCCAGCCAAAGCCGCCGCCCTGACTGAAGCCCTTTCATTCTTCGCAAGCAACCCAGGCCAACCCGCCTCCGTATATAACCCCCTTTCATCCTTCAAAATGTGGGGCTCGAGTCAACCTCATAACCATGGTAGATTTAAGATATCAACTTCTATAAAAGAGGTGTTGAGTACCGGACCCGGCGCGGCCGTGAAGATTCTGCTGGCCCATCTGCCTGAGGAGAAGGGGGATGACTCCCGATACGGCCTCCTAGTCCAGATGGCATGCGTGGCTGGAGACCAAGAGTGCGTTGAACTACTACTCCAGCGTGGCATAGACGTGAATGGCTCCGGTAATTATTATGGGACTGCACTGCAAGCTGCCTCTCGTGTCGGCACCATCAAGATCGTTGAATGCCTTTTGAATTCTGGTGCTGATGTCAACATCCTGCAAGGAGTTCATGGTACCGCCTTACGTGCTGCTACACTTCGAGGCCACGAAGACCTGGTTGACAGTCTGATCACTCGTGGCGCTGATGTCAACCTCCGCTATAAGGACAAAGGCGAGTCTGTATTACACTTAGCGCTAGCATCAAGAAACCACGCGATCTTCAAGACTCTCCTAGATGCAGGAGCTGATATCGACACGGAGATGCCGAATCAACAGCACATCTTAGTCGCGGCATGTAAGCATGGGGACACGACCTTGATTGAGCTCCTACTAGCCAGTGGTGTTGATGTCAATGTTTCAGGAACTAAATCAAGTCACTACTACAGTATGCCATACGGGGAAGATACTCCTCTAAATGCAGCTTGCGCGGAAGGTCATCTCTCTGTGGTGCGACTCCTACTGGACCATGGGGCAGATATCGAGAAGACAACCGAGTCGTCTGCAACGCCTTCGATGGCTGCGATTCGTGGAAATAATCTATTGGTCGTTCGTTCACTGCTTGATGCCGAGGCGAACGTCAACCATGCCGTTTACGTCACACCGCTATCAGAAGCAGCGAAGGATTACAAGCTCGAGATTTTCGAAGCACTGTTGAGCGAAGGAGCGATCATTGGTGGTCCCTCCATCAAAGGAAACGTACTTGCAGAAGCATGCAAAAGCCGCCAGTACATGGTGATTGAGCTGCTACTCGAAGCCCTGTCTGGCACTTAGTACGAAGCAGAAGTTTGTGGCGAAGCTCTTTCTGCGGCAACGAAGGGTGTCGACGATGAGATGGTTCGTCTTCTGTTGGAACATGGCGTGGCTCCGTCCTTCGAGATACTTCGCCAGGCTTGCTCAGCAGGAGTGCTGGAAGCGGTAAGAATGCTGGTTGACACAGGCATTGACGTTAATGAAGACGACGGCGATGACGCTCCCCTGTTACATGTTGCAGCAAGTCACTCAAGACCAGACATTGTACAGTTTCTTATCGATCGAGGTGCTAGTGTCAAGCTCCACAGCACGAAATATGGAAGTCCGTTGATAGCAGCGCTGGAAGGATCTTTGGCATCTTTTCTCCGGGCCCACTTTCAGCCCCAATCCTGCCGGTCGCTTGCAGAGCAGCTTCCCCTTCCTGGACCCTCTTATGATGTTTACCTGATGTGTGGCAAGGAGAGTCAACAAACGCCGGGGTACAAAGAAGTTTCACAATGCGAGCAAATTGTGCGAAGCTTGTTCGATGCAGGTGCGGAGATGGACAGGACCATAAGAAACTTTGCTAACGCCTTACATCTTGCATCATACATGGGTAGTGAGTTCATTGTCCGTCAGTTGCTCGCGAGGATGGAGGACGTCAACATCTTCGGGGGTTATTTCGAAAGTCCACTGATCGCTGCCCGGAAAGGGGACCATCCGAATATGGTCGAACTTCTCTTGGATCGAAACATTGAAATCAACCGTTCTTCGCCAGAGCATGGTTTTGCCTTGCACTATGCATGTGCGCATGGGAGCAGGAAATTGATACAGAGCCTTCTCGACCACGGTGCGGACATCAATACTCATGATGACAAGCCTGGTTCTGCACTGGCTGCAGCTGCATGCCCCTGCGTGGACGTAGATCTACGACGCAGAGATACCAGATCATCTAAGGAGTAGCGCGCAATACTTGAAATGTTGTTACGTCACAAACCCAACGTCAAGATCAGGGAGTGTGACCTTCTAGCTGCTGCGTCATGGAGGTATTTGAGCGGAGGTCAACATTTTATGAGCCTCTTCCTCAGGCATGATCAGTCTGCCGTGGCAACCGAGGTAGTCATACTCAAGAGCATTCAGAATTACCACGGATTTGTGTCCGGTGGAGAGACTTTACCCCTATTGCGTAAGCAAGATGGTTAACTCGGAACAACTCCAGCCATGCTCAAAAGCTGCCTTTAATGTTGAGGTAATGAGAATGCTGCTGAAACACAAGCCGGTTTGCCAAGTGACAGCGGGCGTTCTAGAGAGCGCGGCTAAGCGATACGGCGACAGTTACAAGCTCGTCAAGCTACTACTGACACATGATCCCAAAGCCCCTGTCACTGAAGCCACGATCATGGCAGCCATGGGACACAAATATACCCATAACTCTGATAAATCCGTCTTAAAACTGCTCCTAGATCCTACTCTTGAGTTTAAGATCACTGACGAGATGAGAGAAGCTGCAGAGGAAACAGATACCATGGAGGTGCCGCTGCGTAGCAGTTGGATTTATTTATAGAGTAACTTAATATCTACTATATAAAAGTCCTCTTATATAAAATGGAGTTTAGATACGAATAAGAGCATCGGCAAATCTGAAAAGTAAATATCAGCATGCTCCAAGCGCTATCAGCCCTATTAGAAAGCCGTCTACGGGTTTGCGCTGAAACCCCATATCAAATACCGACCCGAGGTTCAGCAGGATCAGCAAGTCGGGGGTCTAGGCAAGGGTCCTGTCAGTAAATAGTATCTACTTTCAGCAAATAGCACTTACTGTCAGCAGGTTCAGCAGGTTCAGCAACTCGGTAAAGCGCCAGCAACTCAAATATTAGACGAATAGGCTTATTATATACCTTATAGCATGCGCAATGGTATGGGCCATAGTATGGGCCATAGTATAGGCTATAGAATGCCCTGGCGTGCGCAATAGCGTGCGCAACTTACGCATGCCATTGAATAGCATGCGAATGGCATACGTAAAGGTATCCTGAATAGTATACGATGTACCCCCCCGCAGCCGCCCCTAAAATATCAGAGGAAAGCCCCCATAGCATGCTCAATGGCATGCGCCATGACATGCGCTATGGGATAGAATGTGTGCGGATTCTCCCCAGACATGCCTGGGTGACGCCCTTAGGAGAACTTTAGCCAAAACTTATTATTCCGGGCTCGGTAGGTCGCTGGCGTTGAGATTCGTCGCTAAAGATCGCTACCGTTAAGGTATTATTAAGATTTTATTTATTTCAGTCCTATAATAAAAATGAGTTATTATTAATATATTAATAATATATACGAGTTATTAAAGTTACTAATTTTACTAAAATTGACCCGGAATTATTAAATCTATTAATAAAATATTAATAATCTTATTCGTAAATTAAAATTCCTAATAATATTTTATTAATAATTAAAATTAGAAAATTTATTAATAAAATATTATTATTATAATATAATTTTATTTACTTTAACCTAGTTTAATTTATTTTAAATTTAATTTAAATTTAAATATATTAAAATAGAAATAAAGAAATAAATACTCCGTATATTAATTTCAATTTAAATAATAACTAGTTTTATTTTAATTTTTTAGTTCTTTATCTTTTATTTTAATTTATTTTTATATTATAATTAAATTATAATTTAATAAATTTAATTTATAATTTAATAAATATCTAGATATTAATTTTATTTTTTAATATTATAAAAGTTTAATTATTTAATTAATACTCTCTAATATTAGAATTATTATTATAAAGAATTAACTCTTTAACTTCGAAGACTATATATAATAATTTCTTATTAAAGTTTAGAATAATTTTATTAATTTCTTAAATACTTTCGATTATTTATATATTTAAATTAAGAGTAATTTATTATTTATTATTTTATTTTTATCGACGCCTTTATTTTCTTTTATATTAAATACGTAATTTTTAATATATATTATTATTTAAATAATAATTTAAATTATATTTATTATAATTTAAATTATACTTTAACCCCCGCCTTAAATATCCGATAAAAATATCTTTAATAATATTATTATTATAAGTTTATATTTATTTTCTTTTTTTAAATATTAAATAATTTACTCCCTTTTGATTTTAAATACCTCCTAGATTCGAAAAACTCCTAAATATCTCGAAATATAAAGAGAACTAGAATAAATTAGATATTTAAGAGTAAATATTAATATAACGAATATATATTAATTATAATTATTACTTTATTAATAGTAATAAAATTATTTATATAAAGTTTAAATTAATTAATAATAAAAAGATTTTCAATTTAATAAATTATTATTTAAAAAAGGGTTTTTATACCTTAATTAATTTTATTAATTAACGAAAGAAATTATAAGAAATATATAATAACCCGTTTAAATAAAAGAATACTCGGAATTATATCTAGGAATTTAAATAAAGTTTTATATTTTTTAATAAATACTTTAACCTCGTTATTTAAAAAAAGAAATATTCTCGAATAAAGAACGAATTTTTAATTAATAATATAAAATATAATATTAATTATATTATTTAATAAGTCTTTATCTTTTAAAGGAAAATTAATAATTAATAATTTATTATAATTAATAATTTAATAAACCTTTATATTTAGAATTTAGAATTAAAAGTTTTAAGAGAAATTAAATTCGAAGTTCTTATTTATTAAAGAAATACGTAGTTTATATAGAAGAAAGAAACTACGCTATTTATTTATTTATTTATTTCTATATCGAGTAAATAAATAGTTAAGCGTTTATTTATTTATTAATTTATATATAATATCGAGTAGTAAATAATCCCTTAGTTTATTAAATATATTAAATTTATTAAGGTTTTAAGAGGATTTAAATTATAATATTATCTCTCTCTTTTAATCTTTTTTATCTTTAAAGATAATTTTATATCTTCTCGTTAAATAAAGTAATATATTAATTTATAAAAATAAATTATCTTTAAAGATTTTATAATTATAATTATTTATATATACTATATAATATATTAAACTAAATATCGATTATTATCTTTATCGAAGAAATACGGGGAGTATATTAAAACTAGGAAAAAATATAAATATTTAAAATTTATTATTAATTTTTTAGAAATTAATAAGATTTTAGAATATTTAAAATATAAATAAAAAAAGATTAAAATTATATAGGAAGCGGCGAATAAAATTATTAATTAAAAAAATACGAAATTAAAAAGGATTTATTAATAAAAGAAATTCCTAAAAGAGTATAAATAAAAAATATTTAATAAAAGTTTTATAGATATAAAGGAGTTAAAGTATTTAAAAGAATTTAAGAAATTTAGTAAAATAAAATATATAATAATTAAAGCTCTTTATTTTAATAATTTTATATCTTCGAGATTTCTCTCGCCGGGGATTTATAATTAACTTTTTTATATTATAATCCTCGAAACTTCTTTAAAAATTCCCGATAATTAACTAGGTTTATTAATAACTTTTAAATATTCTCCGATTCGTTATATCCTTTTTATTTAACGAGGTAGTTTTAATTTTTTTAATTTTAAATTTTTTTACCTCGAACTCCGTTTCTTCTTTAATTTAGAAATAAAAAATATTTTATAAAGATATTAAAGAGTCTACTAGTTTTAATAAAAAGATATAAAATATTAAATATATTTTAATATCGTCTAGAAGATTTAATTCGTAATTAATTAATCTTTTACTTTTCTTAATTAAAAATAATCTAATTTTAATATAATTTAGTTTCTTACTCGGTCTTTTACTCTTTTTATTTTTTATTAAGAAATATACTTTATCTCCTTTTTTTAATTAAAAATACTCTTTTCGATATTTATTAACTATCGCTATTATTTAAATATTTATTAATTTAATTTAAATTTATATATCTTTATATAACGCCTTTATATTAATTATATAAATTAATATTTTTTATATATTTAGTCCCTACCTAGGTTGAAGAAATATATTAATATATTTATTATAATTAATAAAGAACGGAGTAAATTTTATTATATTAAACTACGCGTTATTAAATATTAATTAAACTATAAATAAAAGTTTTATTTAATCGTTTTATTTCTTATTAATATAGTATTATAAATACGTTTTTATTATTTAATTTATTTATTTAATCTACTTATAAATAAATAAGTAATATATAATTAATATTCGTAATTTTATTTTAATAGTATTAATTAATATTCTTTAATAATTAAAAATAAATTATATATTTTTATTATTTATAATTAACCTAGAAATATTATAATCCTAGATTAAACGATCGAGTAGTATAAAAGTAATTTATTCTATTTTATAAATCTCTTTAATTAATATTATTATTATATATTAATAAAATTTATTATAAATTATTATTATAGAATCGAAGGCCTTTAATATAATAAGGTCTTTCGATTTTAATAATTTAATAACGAAGTTTTTAATAGTATTATTCTATAATACCGCTAGTATTAAAATAAACTAGATTTAATTATATTTAATATATTTTATAGATTTATTTTACTAGTAGTCGATATATTTTTTTAATATATTTTTTAATATATAATTATAGTTTTAATTATATTTCGGATTAACGTAGAGATTTTTAAAGGGAATATTAATATAGAGTAAAATAAAATAGGGTTTAGGGTAAAGATCGCGGTTCGATCTCTACCCTAAATTAAAATAGAATAGAGTACACTATAGAATAGGGTAGGGATTACTTTCTCTTTCTTTCCCTTCTTTAGAGGAAGGGGTAAGGAAGGGAAGGGATAAACCTAGAGTAATTCCCTATTATTCTCTTTCTCTCTACTCTCCCTATAGGGCTACCCCTATATATAGTTTATATATACGCGTATATATACCCTATTACTGCCCCTATATATAGCCTATATATACGCGTATATATACTTTATTACTACTCCTATATGGCCTATATATACGCCTATATATACCCTATTACTACTTTTATATAGCCTATATATACCCTTATATATAACTATATATACGCGTATATATCCTCTATTAAGTAGTATAAAGATTAGTATAATTAGGAAAGTAATTAAGAAACGCTAAACTTTATACCTAATTTGGACTAGCTTCTTAGTATTAGTTATATATAATTTATAGAGAGTAATAGGCTATATATACGCGTATATATACCCTATATATAGTTATATATACGCGTATATATACCCCGTTACTACTCCTATATATAGCCTATATATACGCGTATATATACCCCATTACTACTCTTATATATAGCCTATATATATATTTATTACTATTTTAAAATATAACTCATTCTTACCCCTATAAACTATATATAGTTAATACTAAGAGGCTAGTCCAAATTAGGTATAAGGTTTAGCGTTTCTTAATTACTTTCCTAATTATATTAATCTTTATACTACTTAATAGAGTATATATACGCGTATATATAGGCCATATATAGAGACAGTAATAGGGTATATATAGGCGCATATATAACTATATATAAGGTATATATACGCGTATATATAAACTATATATAGGGGCATATATAAGAGTAGTAATAGGGTATATATAGGGTATATATACGCGTATATATAGGCTATATATAGGGGTATATATAGGCCATATAGGAGTAGTAAAAAGGTATATATACACACATATATAGGCCATATAGGAGTAGTATTAAAATATATATACACGTATATATAAACCATATAGGAGTAGTAATAGGGTATATATACGCGTATATATAGGCTATATATAAGGGTATATATAGGAGTAGTAATAGGGTATATATACGCGTATATATAGCCATATATAGGGTATATATACGCGTATATATAGGCCATATATAGGGGTATATATAGGCCATATAGGAGTAGTAAAAGGGTATATATACGCGCATATATAAACCACATAGGAGTAGTATTAGGGTATATATATATATATATATAAACCACATAAGAGCAGTAATAGGGTATATATATATATATATATAAACTATATATAGGGGTATATATAGGCTATATAGGAGTAGTAATAGGGTATATATAGGTATATATATAAACTATATAGGAGCAGTAATAGGGTATATATACGTGTATATATAACTATATATAGGGGCAGTAATGGGGTATATATACGCGTATATATAGGCTATATATAGGGGCAGCCCTATAGGGAGAGTAGAGAGGAAGGAAATAGTAGGGAATTCCTTCCCTTCTTTAATAGTCTCTACCCCTTCCTTTCCGCTCCCTTCCCTACTAGAAGGGAAGGGAGCGGGGGTTATTCCCTTCCCTTCCCTTCCCTAACCTAAATACCCTGATGAATCCAGGCTGGATCTATGTGGGAATAATAGTTTTTCCGGGCCGGGGGGACCTGAATCTATATACCCTCTCGAGCGGAATCCATGTGCACGTTTAAGTTAAATTACTCAATATTAATAGAACTAAAAACTATAATAATTTCAGCGATTATAAAGTAAAGTCTACCCTTTTAAACGCGCCTACTTTTATAAGAATCCGTAGAGTGGATATAAAGTTATTAATTTACTAACTTAGGGTCAAAAGTTGAAATTCCTATACTAGGTTTAACGTTTAGCGCTTCCGCCCGAGGAATACCAAAAAATAAAGTTCGGAATAATAATTTACTTTATATATATGAAATATACGTATTTTAGCGCTAATTTTAAAAATATAAAAATTATCTAAATCGGGCCAGCGCCGGTAAAGATATCGATATATTTAGTTAAGGATTCTAGGTAATCTACTCTTTATCCTAACCTAAATGCCCTGATGGATCCAGGCTGGATCCATGTGGGAACAATAGTTTTTCCGGGCCGGGGGGACCTGAATCCATGTGCCCTCTCGAGCGGAATCCATGTGCACGTTTAAGTTAAATTACT
>JAABUW010000746.1_pt1 | contig 60370 bp, 7 predicted proteins | sample 5560081 | NCBI WGS metagenome assembly JAABUW01 (sample SAMN10711882, study PRJNA513363) | rock metagenome | isolation source: Antarctica rocks | place: Antarctica: Victoria Land, Knobhead sud | reverse complement strand
TCGTCCTCTCTTTCTTGCGTTTCTTCTCCTCTGATATAAGCCAATCTATCTCATCTTGCGTCCATGCCTTGTGTTTGAGTGTGCTCTTATACCCTGGCTGATCTCTATGATGAGCTTTGAAACGTCCATGGAGAGCTCCTGGGGTTCGAATAATGCCAAATTTTCGCTGAAGCTCCTCAGCTATTTGCTCCCAGGACATGTTTCGATTTCTGCATTCATCAAGTAAATGGTCCTCTTCCTTCTTCCATTTGGGGCCAATCCTTCGGCCTCGAACCGACGCCTGCATAGTAGCAAATGTTTCATTCTTAATATTCGCCCAATCTGGCCTCTCCGCATCAGGCGTTTTGGGGTCGAAGGCTCTCCGAACCTCCTCATATCGTGCTCTGAGCTCTTCGCCTGTTCTGTTCGAGTTGAACTCCTTGTTGAAAAGATTCGCCATGTCTTTCCACAACATGCCCTTGTTAGCTTTCCCCACAATCCACAATATCTGATCGGAAGAATTCGCCCAGGCACTGGGAGAAAGTGTTGGGGCTCTCCATTGCAAAAACTGCCGGGCAAAAGATCCTGTTGACCTTGGCTCTCGGTCAATGCCAAAAAGGCCATTCATTTGTTTGGCAATATTGTGGAAATCGACCGATTCTCCATCAAAGACTCTATTGTACAGCCACTCCGCCTCTTGCTCCTTCAGTGCTCCCCCGTGCTCCCTCGGTGCTCCCCCGCTGTGCCTTTTTGCTCCCTCGTTGCTCCCTTTTAAGCGGCCCTGCTCCCTTTCCCAACCCAGAATGGCAATCCACAATCCTAAGTTCGGGGTATATATAATATATATATATATAAATTCCCCGAACTGAGGCCAACACGTGACCAGCTGCTGACTCAGGCCTCGCTGCTCTGCTCGCGCGCTAAGGCCCGTTTCGTTAGTGTGCTCCCTCGTTGCTCCCCCATGCTCCCTCGTTGCTCCCCTATACTCCCTCGTTGCTCCCCCATACTCCCTCACTGCTCTCCCCTACTCCCTCGTTGCTCCCCCGTGCTCCCTCGCTGCTCTCCCGTGCTCCCCCTCAGCCACTTCCTACTCTTCAGCTGTGATTACGTTTTTGTAAATTTAAACGAGAGCGTTCATTTAGCCTGTTTTGGATACTGATTAAAGTGGAGCTACTTATAGCTCTACCGACTACCTACTATATTATTTTCTACTCTTACTCTCTTACTCTTTCGCTCCTACTCTTTCCCTTTACTCCTATTAATTTACGACTTATAGTAACTTATCTATATACTAGATTCGCTATTATAAATATTATTACCTTATATCTACACTATATATTACTACCTCTTTCTCTCTTCGCTTTATACGTTTTATTAACCTAGGCGATTTTGTCTAGCTATAATTTCCCCCTTTACCTCGTCTTTAATAACGAAGAAGAAGAGGACGGCGTCGTAGTTCTTCAATAATACGGAATTAAATAGCCTAGAGTCTCTAGATAATATTAATATCGATGGCGATACAGTCTCCAAGTATATCGAGTCCGGTACTAAAATTAATTATAGTCGAATATTAATTCTTTAGAACGAGTAAGTCTCTACGTCTCTCCCTATCGCTACGAAATCCTATAAACTCTTTACTAACCGTGTCTCGTCCTACTAGAATAGATATAAGAAGAGAAATCCTAGCGCTAGCCCTTACTAGTTAAAAACGATAAAGTACTTTATAGAAGGTATTATACGCGGCTACTACGCCGGTGAGAAGAATCCGTCTATATATTATATACTTTAGAAATGAATAGACTTTGGCGCCGGTTAGAAGCGACGGCCTAATAACGATAAAATCCCTCCTAATATATCGGAATCTATATATTTTATTCGTATCTAACCTTCGATTTACTCTTCCTCTCTATATATAGGATCTAATTATCTTTCTAGTATATATAAACTAAGCTACGGAAGAAGTTTTAACTTTCAACTACTCGACGAACTCGATACTTTATAATAGTAAACTATTTCGTTATTTTAATTAAATATATATAGAAGAAAGATTAGTATTAATATAGATATAAAAGGATCCTCGTACAAGATCACGTTATATATATACTTTTCATATATTCTTCGGCGCGAGTAGGCGAGTATTTCGAGTTTAATATATATAAAGACTCCGGCCGTAGACTATTATACGAGGTAAGTTAATTAAACCTCTAAGGGACTACCGATTAAGGAAATAATCCAAGATTATATTAATATTTAAAGTAGACTATCGACTTCGTCGTCTTTAAGAACGAGAAAGAAGAGGCGGAGATTACTATATAAATTATAAAGGACGTAAAGGGCTTTTCGGAGACACTATATAAAAAGTTACTATCGGTTTAAGGCTTCGAAATTATAATTAAAAACTTTTATTAACTATTCCGATTAATCCTAAATTATAGTATAGAATATATAAAAATATAAAACTATTATTTACGAACCCCGTACTACTTTTATTAGTAATCGCACTAGCGGATTATACTTTCCAAGACTATTAGACGTTTAAAGATATCGAAGTAATCCTAGTATTTACTAATAAATTCTTATACTACCTTCGAATTAAAAAGGATTTACTTCGCGTACCTTTCTTTTAAATTATAATTATAGATAAATTTATTAAAAAGATTTATAGAGCTAGCTCGTTTAATAATCGGACCGTAAATCTAAGGTATTATACCGGATATAAAGAGAATATCGGGATATATAATATTCGGAGGGAAGTCCTTATTAAAGTAAATAATAAACGGTTTAGGATATAATACCTTCCGCGAGATATATTAACTTTAGTAAAGATAATAGCTACTCTATCGCCGAAAGGATAAAGTTCGGCGGTTATAATAATCTAGATACCTTCTTTAGCTCGTACGCGCCTAAGATTAATATAGTTAACGGAATAACAAGTTACTAGAATAAGAAACGTCGTACCGTCTATCTTAAAGGATTTCGGGGATTATTACTCTATTACTACCCCTAGCTATTATAGTTTTTATTTATTAAAGTAGAAACCGACCTAGATAATTATATTAACTTTATCGCTATTAATAATAAGATTAAAACTCTAAGGGAAAGACTCCGAGGAGTTACGATAGAAGATAAGAGCTAGAGGATTCGAGCTCGACGAGAAAAGTTATATTAACGGAAGCGCCAGCTTACGTGCGAGGAATTTAATAAATAATAATAGATTCAACCACGTAAAATAACCTTAGACACGGGAGATAAGACTATTTAAATCGTAAGTCTATTAAGTTACTTTAACTATATTCGCCGTCTAGATCCTCCGCGTGATCGGTTAATATCGTTACTCTTTTTTAATATTCCTCTCCATAGCCCGTAAGGCCGGAACGCGCTTTAGGATATAATTATACTATGTAAAAACAATCCTCTAGTCGCCTATCGTCCGAGTTTATAATTTAAGAATAGTCATTGCCCCATATCCTAGTGTACGCGGAAGATGGAACGGTTTATCTCTCTCTCCTCTTCTATTTCCAAAGCCTTCGATCGATATAGACCGCTAATATCACTTTCCGTTCCATAGTATAAATATTACCGAGAGGTGGGAGTATATCTACCGGTACTATAAAGCCGATTTTGAAAATAGATACGACTTTACCGAGCTATACTTTTAATATAACGAATGGATTATTATTAAGGCCGGATAATTCGAGTATTATCAATACTATATCAACGATATCGAGACGTTACTAGTTTAATATAATCTACTTATCTTCCGCCGGACCCTCGTTACTACTAGGTAGTATCTTTTTTATTTATTTAATAAGAACCTTTCCTTAATAAAACGTTTTTATTAATTCTTAATTAAGTAGAGCTAGAAAGAGTATTTATAAAGATATTTTTAGTAACTAGAGGAGTATTTCAACCGATTTTTAGAGCCGGAAGAGAATAAGGTAATTCTATATCTTAATCCGCGCTATATATTTTCCTTCGACTCGATCTAAAATCTTCAATATCACTGTTAGGATATATACTATATCGAGCGGATTAAATTTAATCCTATAAAGAGGCGCCGCTAGATATATTAATTTTCTTTAAATATAAAGGCTTTCCCCGGTATAAATATTAAACTAGAGTACTAGTACGGTCTTTTAATCGAGAAAAGCCCTTATAAATATATCGATAAAATTATAGACTCGTAAATACTTAAGTTAGTCGACGTTATTATTTTTATAGGGCGAGTAGAACTAGAAGATATAAATAACCCTAGTCGAAGTTACTCTCTTTCTACGACGTATTTAATAACGAATCACGGGAACCGGAGCTCGTCCGTAGTATCTTTTATAAACTCCGAAAACTCGGCTTCGATAATTAATTGGACCTCGGACGAGGTCGTACTCGAAAACCCGACGCCGGTATCGTTAATCTACTTTAATTTTCCACTATTAATCGACTCTAGACTTTTTAACGAATCCGACCCGCAGCCTATCACTCTCTCCTCATAATACGAGATAGTTCCAAGTTCGCAATCAAAGATCTAGGAATACGAGGCTATTATAATTCTTTGAGTATTTTATAACCCCTAGACTACTTCAATGACCTATATAAATTGAGATAAGAATGTATTTTATAAAATACTAATTTTTACCTAGGCTGAATCAAATAGATAAAATGAATACACTATATTTATCGAGTACTCTCACTTTTCATATCGCGATAAAAGGTATATACGCAAATTTTTCTAATTTATAAATAATTCGTTGGCTCCTAGACTATACCCTTAGGGTATTTCTATATAACTTATAATTATCTCGTGATAATAGTAGGTCTTTGGTATAGATTAAAGTAAGATTATAATTGACGCGAGAGTTTAGAGGATCCCTCCGTTACCTCGATTTAGGGCTCCAATTCTAGCTCCCTAGGAAAAAGAGTTAAAATTAAAACCCTATAGAGAGTCAAAAACTCTTAATATCCGATCTAGTCTCTATTCATACGCTGACTCTTAAGAATATAATAATAAGTTTACTAGAGCGATAGTTAGTGTTTGATTAGAGATTCTAATTAGTTTACTCTACGAAAGGTCCAAATAACCTCTCGTCGATTTAATAACGTGAAGTATACGGAGTGGAATAAAAAATATAGAGTAAAACTATTAGAAAATATTTATAAAAGGCTTAATCTCTTATAATTAAATATCGTTAATACACTCTAGATAAAAGGTTAGGAATCGTAGTAGAAGAATTGTAAATATAGTTTAAAACTACCCTAGACGACTCTTATATATAGGAAAAAATAGAAGAAAAAAAGTATTTATTCTTAAAAAACTTAAGTGATCTTTCGACTAGCTAGTTTAAGGATTTATATAATAGTATCGGTAAATCGTTTATAGTTATCTAGAAGGCCTTTATATAATCGGAAATTCAACTATAGGATAAGAAAGAATTTATATACACTATTTATCTTCGTTTATTAAATATTTAACTAACTATTTAATAAGTTTCTAGAGTTTTATAAATAGCAAGTTAGCTTTATTATAAAGATTAATAAACTATATTAAGATAATATTAAATTAGCTCGCGAAATTAATAAATAGGAAGATAAGACTACTATAGAATTAAAAAGGAGACGAATAACTAAATATAAAACTAGTTAACTAAAAGTTACTATCTAGTAGCTCTAGATGGATAACTAAAAACTCGAGAACTATATAAGTAAGTGGAAATAAATAGCCGAGGAGTCTAAGCGCAATACAGTTAAATACTATAGAGAAATGAATAAGATTTTCACAGCTCTAAAGGAGGTAAAGACGGAGCTACCTTACACCTACACCGAAGAGTACTACAGATAGCAGGTCTTGCGTTTATATGAAAGCGGGTAAGTGTGAGCTAAGGAGGTAGTATAGCTGTAGTAGATAAATAGTTCGCAGAACTTGCGTCTAACTTCAAGAATCTGAATTCCACGTATGTATTTTCTCATAAGCTTTCGATAAGAGTATTTTTGTGTCCTTTGTTGGGGTATCCCCTTACCTTCCGTTTAAAAGAACCCCGACTACTCAGTGTCCTCCTAGGTGGCTTTACAACATACTCACGTTAGTTTGGATACATGGTCAGTAATAGTTTACAAGGATCTCCAAATTAGAAAGTGACTTCCCGAAAATAAATATCCCCCACTCCACTCCTGGCACCCCCGCTCCACTTCTGGCTCCCCCGCTCCACTTCTGGCTCCCCCGCTCCACTTCTGGCTCCCCCGCTCCACTTCTGGCTCCCCCATCCACTTCTGGCTCCCAATTCGCTTTCTCTGAGATGGTATTATTCTGAATGACTTCGTACCTAACGTCCCTCCCTGTGTAGCGAGACACCCTCCGTGCCGAGATATATAAGGGTACTTTAACTTCCAGCAACTCAAAATCTGTGCGTACGTTGATATTCGCTACAATTGTATATAAGTCATGTGCTATAGCTATTCATAAACATCCAAGAACCCTTCTACCTAAAAATTACGTTCGCATCGTCGCCTTCCCGCTTAAGTTACAAAGAGCCGTCTTTTCGCGCATGATAGTAGTCCTTCGCTATACGTAGTAGTACTACTATAAAGCTCTTACCAATTACAATACTCATAGAGAGGTCTTATCCGATCCTTAGAGCCTTATCATAACGCGGAGAGTCATCATGAGCCTTGTGTCTGCTGTGGCCGCATACTCCGTATTCATGCAAGGTCGCCACGCTGATTGGTACCTCGGCTAGTGTAAAACAGCAGTCGAACGTCTCACATAATCGTCACGGTGTAACTGCCGTGCGAAGCCTTTGCTCTTCTATAGACGCTCGGACATTAATGAGCAACTCTACGCAATGATGAAAGCGCGGGCTCCGCTCCGGAAATAGTCAGCACGTGACAGTAAGGAGGCGAAGCGAAGGCCGAAAAGGGTTTGGGTAGATAAAGACTTGGCGAAACAAGCGAGGCCGCTGTCCCCTGAAGCTTCGTTTCTGTTCTCCTTCTCCGAACAATCCAGTTTGCTGGGCTTCTTCTTTTGAAGTCTCTTCTAATCTATTAACCAGTTGCCTTTGCTAAAGCCGCCGGTGCTGCCCTCTTCTTGTTGACTCCAACTCCCGCCTCACTTCCCGCCCCCCCGCCCCGCCCCGCCTCTCGACTGCTCCACAAAGTGTCGCCATCCGCGCGCCCTGTGGCTCTGGAATTACATTCCCTTCCCCTTCGTATCCCAGGCATCGCATGGCATCCAGCCTAGGACCACGCCTGTGCGCGCTATGAGACCCTTTCTCTCCCTCTTATCACTTCTCAAGGCGCTTCCTACCCAATGCCTCGAAAAATTACGATCTCCAAGCAAAACACACAACAATTCGATATTACCGAATACGAGACAATTTCTTGCCGCTGGGAAATCAGGGGTCGTATATGGGATCGATCCTGAAAGAGTCCTGAAAGAGTTTCACGATGGTGACGGGGGTGAAATTGAACGCCGGGTGTATCAGCGGCTTGGTTCACACCCTAATATTGCAAAGGTGCTGAATACACGGACGGACGGCTCCATTATTCTCGAGCGAGGCACACCCCTTCGGACGATCTGTCGAGCTTCCTCCGCAAATGAGATACCAATTCTGACGAAAGTTCACTGGCTAAGACACGCAGCTGAAGGCTATCAGTATTTACACGCCCGCGACATCATTCATAGCGATATTGGATGTAACAATCTGATTCTAACGGGGGAGGACCATGTAAAGTTGATTGACTTCGAAGGCTGCAGTATTGATAGTGGACCGGCAGGTTCCTGCTACGAATGGTTCAGCTACTGCCCATCGATGCCTCGAGTGAGTCGACGTACGGATATTTTCGCATTCGGCTGTGCAATCTACGAAGTTTTGACTGGGAGACCACCATACTATGAGCTCGAAACGTCGGATGACCCATATAAGCAAGTTGAAGAGCTATACGCAAACCAACACTTTCCTGATGTTACAAATCTTCCCCTTGGTCAACTAATACGGAGTTGCTGGTGTGGCGACATCAACTCTATGAGCGAGGTTATTCAAGAGCTAGAAGCGTTTCGCACTAGGCCCCTTAGGTGAAAGGTGTTATCATGAGCTATAAGATGAAGAATGGTCTTGTTCCATAGCTACCAAAGATTGTACGAGCTTTTAATGTTACTAGGACCTCTATCCTTCTCCCATCATCCAAGTCTCCCTCTCCGCCCAAGTATTACTTCAATTGTCTTGCCGTGATTGTCTTTCAAATTGTGCTTGGCTTCCCGTCCTACAAAACAGCCCCTCACTCAATCTTTCCAATGTATTGCCATCTAGACAGTGATATCCACCTGTCATTCATGAAATTTAGCCAGCGTATATGCGAATAGCGCATGGCTTGTTTACCCATTTGACTTGGTAGACTTCTAGCGCTATCCCTGAATCACGGCATGCTGGGCACGCACCCCCTTTCCTTGAAGGGAGATGATCTAGCGCTGTGTCATGCGTTGGATTATCACAAGGAGGGTTTGGCTTCGGTGACTGCAGACATCTCTTGCGTAGGCGTGTCTCTATCTTATGCTGTGGTTGCTTTGTGCACTCGCCCTGAACAGCACACGTTATGCCGTAAGTACACATAGTAAAGAGGTACGCCTTGTCGCTGTTTGTGAAATGGAACGATTGGTGAGTTTACCTGGGGTAGTGATCTGAGGAAGCCCGAGGTGACGTTGTTCGCTTCGTAAAAATAAGCCGCCCGCGCTCCGCTCCGGCCACATGTGATCTCCATTTGGCATGGTTTATATTACAATACAGCACCACGTAATCGCACTAAGTCGTTATGCCAAGACACATCACCCATTTTTCACCCGGAGAAACTCGGAGTGCATAACTTCAAGGGCTGAGTGTCTTCAAAGCTCAGAGCAACTTTCTTTATTGATAGAACTATCGTCCCAATACGCCGAAATTTGAAGATATATAGATGGCTGCAGTGAGGTAGGGGTGCAAAGCTGAAGCGGGTTTAGATGCTATGAACGGAACGATCGACAGTATTTCTAAGGATAAATATCTAAAGAAAATAATGTTCTAACCGTGCCTTTAACTATTCATGATGGAGAGACTTGAGATACCTAAATAATGGATGCGTCTCGGCATGGGGGGTGTCTCGGCACCCAGGGAGGGACGTCAGACACTTGAATCGTCTAAGCTGACTTACGACGGTGGATCTGCAATTTAAGGGCTTGCATTTTCGGTGTTGATGATTAACAATGTTTTACGTCAGATGATATCAAGCAAGCGGCATTCTTGGCAAAGTATTACTATACTATCAAGCTAAAAGGTAGTAATGACAGACAAGTTGAATGAAAGTTTGATGTAAGGTGCGAAATACTAAACGAGAGATAGCATTCGCAGAAAAGAGCCGCGAAAAGTTTCAGTGAAGCAAAAAAGATAGTGCGGTCTGAATAGACGCTTGTAGTGCGGTCTCAAGGAGCGTAAAAGCTTGCCGGGTTCTCCACGTCATCCTCCTTGAATTTAAATGCTGCGAAACAGATGTTGCTGAGGTTGATGTTGATATTAGTATTAATTCTGGAGTTGCTGATACTGTCACTCCATACTATTGTCTATGCAGTGACGACCGGTGCCGACTGTCGCTGATATTGTTGAAGAGCCTGTTGGACCGCACTGGCTATCATTGCCTGAACTGCGGAGGACGGGATCATATCAGCTTGAGTTGGCTGAGCGACTCCTGGCTGTGCGGTTCCTGCCGGGGGAACTCCTGCTTGAGTAACTGCTGGTTGGGTTGCTCCTGCTTGAGGGGCGGCTGGTTGGGTTGCACCTGCTTGAGGGGCGGCTGGTTGGGTTGCACCTGCTTGAGGGGCGGCTGGTTGGGTTGCTCCTACTTGAGGGGCGGCTATTTGGTTTACTGCCGGTTGAGCGACGCTTGGCTGAGCGAATGCTGGCTGGCCGTATCCTGGTTGAACAAATCCTTGCTGAGGAAATACCGGTTGAACGAATCCTGGCTGAGCGACTCCTGGTTGAACAAATCCTTGCTGAGGGAATCCTGGCTGGGCGAGGCCTGGTTGGGCGAAGCCTGGTTGAGCGTAGCCCGGTTGAGCGTAGCCTGGCTGAGCGATTGTCGGTTACGCGACTATTGTTTGAGATGCTTTTATAGGTTTGAACTGGTTATTCTTGATTCGCTGCATTACTTTCATTTCTCTATTCACGAGTCCAGCTTTTATTTATAATATTATATAGACCTTTCGTCCTTCGAATTCGATCTATTTATAATACGGTAAATAATTTAATAGATCACGATCAACCTATACTTGACCAGCCACTCTAATAAGATTACTTCGCGATAATAACGTATCTTCGAGATCTCTAAATTATTCTACTATAATAGAAATACGAGGATATTAACCTACGCCCGATATTATAGTATCGTTAACCGATATAGCGATTTAACGTATACTCTTATACCTATATTTATATTAAGTAATAAATTCTTTTATTAGTTTCTCGCTAGTTTTAATTATATCTAGGTCGAGATTAAAAAGTATTCCTATTAATTTTTAAATATATAATCCCGACTTTTCCTAGACTAGAAATTAGAAGTTCTTAAAGACTTTATATTTAACTTTAATCGGTTTACCCTTTAATATAAAATTCTCTATTACTTCGTTTATTCCCGCGTCGCTATTATTAATAGATTCTATATTAGTAGGTAGGTCTCCTATATCCCTTATCTTTATATTATTTTAATTACTAGAACTAGAACTAGATCTAGATCTAGATCTAGATCTAGTAATAGTATTAATACTAGTACTAGTACTAGTGCTAGTAATAGAACTAGTACTATTACTAATGTTAATACTAGTACTAGTAATAGAAATAGACTAGGATCCCTAGGTATCTAAAAGTCATATAGATTTCTTATTTATATTTATATATTATCAAGCCCAGGTTTTAAGAAAGGTATATTTCTTATAAAATTCTTATATTACGATATAAAAAGTCTTAAAAATAGCGGCTAGCTCCTTTTTCTATTTAGGATTAATTATATTTTTATATATCGTCCTTAATACCTACGTATTTTAGTATTTATCTTAGAGATACTTTAGAGGAAATTTTCCGTAATTTAAATTATAGCCTTTTTCGTTATTTTGGGCTTCGATATTACTATTAACCTTCTCAATAAAAGCGACTACTCTCTTATTAAGGGGGTCGATTTATAGCCGGCGAATACTCTTTATAAAGAATATTATATCTTAAAATACTTTATAAAATCTTTTAGGTCTCTTTATTACTATTTTTAATATAATAATAGAAATTTCAAATTTGTCCCGGGCGTTATTTAATACTAAATTATAATTAGTTTAGTAACTTTTAATAGGGTTCTAATAATTAACTTTATTAAATATTATTAATCTTTCCTTTCTATTCCTTAGGCTATTTATTAGAATAAATTAAAATAGAAAATTATTTATAAATTTACGTTATTATAGTTTTATTTATATAATGAAATTGCCCTAGCGCCTTATCTAGGCTACTATTAATAATTCGATCGATTTTATATTATTATTATTCGCGTAGCTAGCTTTAATTTAAATTATTAATTAAATTAAATAATTCGAAGGCGATTTTTGCCCCTCGTCTAGAAAATCTTGTCTATCGCGTAGTACCGGAAGTTTGATTAGACACTTGATTTATAATATTATCGGAACTTCCACTTATAGTATTATTAAAGGCGTTACTTTATATATTATTATTCGTGCCTAAATTATAGTTAGGAGTTCCGGTTGAGGTACCCGGTACTAGGAGGTTCGGATAAATATTACCGTTATTAGGGGGGTCTAGGTAAATTTATAATTTAAAAAATCGAGTAAAAAAGTAAGAGGCTATGAGCTTATTTAGTAATTAAATTAACTAATTTAAACTTTAATATATTTTTAAATAAATGAGTTCTAGTAAAAAGTATATCGTTACGCCGAAAGTTCTTTGAGTTTATATTAGAACTACTTTATTCTTAAATGAACTAAGGGAATATAAGGGTGGTATTTATAATAATAACGAGAGTATAATATCCAAGTTATACTCCTATAGGCGCCAGTTTTGGCTAGGTTATTAGCGTAACCTATTTTAACTATATTTCGATCCGAAATATACTCCTCGGATAGGTATTTATAACGGGCGCCTAAGTATCTAGAATAGGCGGGGGACTTGTATAATTAATAAAGAATATTTAGTCCTCGATAAGTCTTTCTACTATATAGTGAATATAAAAAGAATAAATCTTCTTACGCTATTAATACTATATATCGTTATAATATAAGTAATCCGTATTTATAGCGAATAAATTAATATACCTTTTCTTAGTTATACGGACGAAAGAGTAGAGATAATTAATATCGAGATTAATATATTATAGAATTTATCGAGTATTAACTCTAGTGTAAAAGCGCCGGTTAATAGTATAGAAACGCTTTCTAGTAATAGTCTTAATACTACTTTTAGAAGAAATATAGTAGTAGTCGTCTTAAATAGATTTAGCGGTTAAATTAGGATTATATTTATATTTACCTAAATATTAGAAACGAGGCCGTCGGTTAGAACCTAGATTAACTCTTCTATACCGACGGGTTTATCTTGGCCTAGTTACTAGGGTTTAACTAGTTTAACTTTAATAATAAATTATTTACTAAGTTTATAGTAATCGAATAAGAGTTTCTAGGCGAGTAGTAGCCTAAGGCTAATAACGTAAACCTCTTCTTCTCTATTCTCTAGAAAGGCGTCGGTAAAGAAAATTTCGAAAGAAGAAGTTAATTTATTTATTATCCTTAACTATATTACTAGAATATTTCTTTAAATAGACTATATTGAAGATAGAAACTAGATAATAATTACTATTCCAATCCTTCACGATATTATTAGGGAAGACTTCGTTAAAGAGCTATATAATAATCCTATATATAATAAAGACTTAGTGCCCCTATTTACGAGTATAACTAGGTATAGATACCCGTTATTAAATAGAAAATGAATATTATTATACGAGGTATAGATACTTATATATAGGGTAAATACGATATAAATAAAGTATAGTTACGCCGCGTAAGGCTGTATGAAATAGTACGGTTAAGAGATATTATTAAAATTGATAACTAACTATAAGCCCTTGCCCCTATAAAATGTTTAATTAGATCGTACTTCCTCTAGTACCTTTGTTTCTAATTTAAAGGAGACCCTCCGTCTAAATTCTAGGCTTAATACGTTACTTGGGACCCTAATTAACTCTTATTAAAAGAAGAAGCCTATTAAATCCTGTATATTTCGTACCTACACTTTAGCTCGGACATTTTACTACTACCCTTCTCATAGACGATATTATATTGCGCCTAGTCGTGATAATGAGCCCGTTTGGGCTAGAAGATTCTTCGGCTTAAATAGTCATACCTAAATTGAGAACTTTTGGACTAGAGTTCTGGATAATGTATTTACTAGAGAAGTAATCTACCGTCTATAGCCGACGCCTTTGTAATTCGGGATCTCCGTAATATAGGAGGTCGTGAAAACTCTAGTCGCCTAATTGACGATTTTTTCGTTGGTTTTCTTCTACTAATAACTTTCTTTAGATTCGGTAATCGCTGGCTCTTTTATCTATATTCTCTCTTCTTCCCCTTTTTCTTCGTCTTCTTCTTCTTTTTCTTCTTCTCTTTCTTCGTCTCTCTCTTTATTTATTATCTTAAAGTCTTTAAGACCTCGGCGGAATAGGGGTAGAGTATAATTCATTTAATATAGAACTCATTAGCGATCTATTTCAAGGGGATTCGAAGAGGTTTATAATATCTTCCTTAGATAGAGGCTATCTAGGTCGATCGGTTAATTTATAAATATAGTATTTATTACTTTAACGAATAACTATATAAATATCTACCTCCGTTACCTACGCTAGCTCGTTTCCTTTTTAAAATTAATTTACACTACGTTTCCAGAATTTCTCGCGGACGACGCGTCGGTTATTTCGATAAGTCGCTATATAGTAGATATAAAAATATTTGCGACGGAACAAATCTATTTAATTTAATAAATTATTAATAACCCCGTATCGTAAAAGATTCTATTAGGATTTAAAGGAGTTATAATTGGATATTGTATTTATTATTAAATACTTCGCCGAGCGATAGTATTTTAATTAATAAAGGGCCGACGTCAAGTTGAAAGGGGGTTATATATATTAAATAAAATAAATCGCAAGCTCCGCTACCGTGAGGGTAGATTTAAATACTATTATATCTAGATACTTTTCGGTTAGGTATAAATTAGTAGCCCTAGTTTAATCTCTAATAATAATATTCAATCTCTTATTAATACTACTAAGAATTATAATTATTATTTAGATCTACGTAATTACTACTAGTACTATCTTCGGCTTAGTTCTAATAATAAGCGCCGCGGTTTCTTTTATCCAATTTTATCGACTCTATAATATATTATTTATAAAGTATTTTCTCTACCCCCGCGTTCTACGGCGGTATCGTTTTTTCGGACCCTAGAGTCGAGTTAAAGTATTATTATACTTTCTTTATTTAGTTATTAATATATTTTATAATACCTTTAGAATATTTATTATTAAAGAGTTAAATAATCGTATAGGGACCTTATTATTAATTAATATAATTTCTCTTTATTTCGGTTATTACCTAAACTTCGTTAATAATATATTAAATATCTTTATCTTTAATTACCGGCGGATTTATAACTCGACTAGAGTTATATTAATCTTCCTCGGTCTATTCTATACTATTATTAATATAATTAATATTAAAAATCTAAAATTATTTAGTATTTCCGGTTAATTATTCGGGTTTATAATAAAGTTAAAATTTCTCTAGAAGTAATAGGGAGATTAATATATTTCTATAAACTTTTATCGCTACTAGTATCTTTATTCTTTAATCGCTACGGCTCTTCCAATTACTCTTTTATAAATTTTTTCTACGCGGTTATTAAGCCGCGGCCTTAACTACCGGCTATACTCTTTAAAATTATATTATTTCGGGATCGAAACTACTACGTCTATATATATATATTTCGACTAGTATTTTTCTCGCTACGTCGGTCCTATAGTACTTTATTATTTTATACCGGAATATTAACTTCCGTAGAGGCTATTCGTAAACTTTAATATCGAAATATCGTACTATAATTAAGATAATTATTAAAGTTCTAAGGTCGTTAGATATTAGAGCTAGCTAGTATATAAATATATAAATACTTTTTATTAACTTTTAATCTTTTCTATAAAATTATTCTTTTATAATCGTTTTATAGGGAAATTAAAAAGAAATTATTAATCTTAACCTCTTTATAGAGCTAAGGAGAGGCTTTACGTAAAAATTATATATTTATACCGAGTATTATAAGAAACGCCCTAGGAAGGGAATAAATAGGATTTTATAATAATATTTTAATATTATTATTAATAATCGTGATTCCCTTAAAACGTTACGCGAGTTAATTAAATATAAAGATCGGAGTACCGCCGTTAATAATTATAAATCCTAGGAATTATCGTTTAAGTCTATTAAATTAAACGGCCCCGGTTATATCGAAGACTACTAGGGATCGCTTAAGGAAGGTATCGAGAATACTATATTATCGAAATTCGGTTATAAATATTACGAAGGCGAGCCTTAGAGGTCTAATTTTCGTCTAATTATTTTCAATAAACTTTACGATATAGGTATTCCTATTAACGATTATAGAAAAGTCTTAATAATCGCTATAGGATTCGGTATTACCGCGTAACTACTATATTTAAAAGAGTTAGTACGCGGGTTTAATAATTATTAAATCTAGATATAGGAAATATAACTAGTTTAGTAATTATAGAGCTTTAATAAATATCCCGGTTTTAACTATAAATAAAGTACTAATAAATTATTAAATAATCGAAGATTAGTAAACGAATTAATAAATAGGATCCTAAAGGAAGATACTAACACTAACGGTTACGTAAATAATATTAGCCGAATAAATAAAATATATTCTTCTAACTAGAATTAAATATTCTATATCGAAGTATATTATAAATTAAGAGATTTAATATAAAACCCTATAACGGTAGGTAAATACGGCCGCCTTATATATAAAAAAGAGATAATAAACTTATCGAAATTACTAGATAATTAATTAATTCCTCGATCGGTTAACGGGGAAGAGACGATATTAATAATAAATAAATTAAAAACTAAATCCTCTCGTAATAAATTTATACTTACTAATATCTATAAACGAATATATACGCGACGAACTACGGGACCTTATATAGTCACGTCTATATAAAATTATATTACTCGAATTTAATTATTAATTTACGAAGAAACGACGTTTCTAGAGCTTTATATAGAAAAGTAAAATATAATTATAAATTTAATTAAGCGGATAATTAGCTATAAGGTATTTAGGATTATTCGTTTCAAAATATTAAATTTAGAATCGATAAATAGTAAGAGTATATACGATATTATCTTTTAATATATTATTCTTTTCGTAGTAGGAAATATTAAAAGATACTATCTTCTATATTCTTATCGCTTAGGTCGATACCCTAGTAATTAAATAAAATCGATTCCGTATTTACTCGAGCCTTCGATTTTTTTTTTAAAATACGATCGAAGTTTATTAAAACGCCTTTTATCTTTATATAGAGTTTATTAATTTTCTCTAAAAATATTATTTTAACCGCGCGAGTATCTTTATAATATACTAACTTTTATAGTAAAAAGTTATTTATTTTAATAAACTCTATTACTCGTTTTAATAATATTATTAATTAATATTTCTTCGATATTCTAAATCGATAGGGTAGTTCTTTATAAAATAAAATTATCCCTCTATACTTTATAATCCGGTTATTTAATATATTAATATTATTTACTCGGCCGGATTTAAAACGCTAACGAAAGATTAAATAAATTATTATTTATTATTATACCGCGATATCTTAAAAGGGTATATAATAGTTAATAATTTTCCTACCCTTTATAATTCGGGGTACTTCTAGATATTCTTTATATCGACGGTTAAAACTAGTCGGAGGATTTACGTCGTTATCTCGTAGGTCGTTTATAACGGTATAGAGTTTTAATATATCGGGTAAAAGTATAATATTAATAGTCTCTAATAAAGTAGCTATATTAGGGCGTTGAAATCACTCTAAATAATATAATATAACTATCGTTTCTTTACGGAGCGAACGAAGGAAAGTAATTATAAAGGGATAAAGTATATATTTAATAATATAACTCGCTTTTAGATACTCTTAAATATCTAGTTATAAATTATAAAGAAAAAGTCTAAAATAGATACTCGAAAGAGTTATAAAGATAGCCCTCGCTATATATTAAAGACCGATAAATACCGACTTATTATATTTAACTAAATAATATAAATAGATAACGAGATCTTATATAATCTCCTAGATTAAAGTAGCTCGCGAGTAAAGAACTAGATTTCCTATAAAAGTTCTAGCCTAAATAAACTCGTATCGAAAGCGAGACCTCGAATTAAAATATTATATATTTAGGTCGAAATCGGCGTCACCTAGTCTAAATAAACTATATGTAGTAATAACTAAAAATTATAACTTCACGTAGGTCGTGCGCAGTAAAAGTAGAATATTATACTATATATTTATACCTCTAGATTAAGCGGGCCCGGCCGTAATCGCCCGCGATAATATAAAAGATAGAGCGTTTATAATTATCAAATATATAAAAAGAGTTAATCGTAATCCTATATATCGCCTACCGGATTTCACGAGCGACTATCTTATTAATATTAAAGATATATTTTTAGAAGGCGACGACGAGATTATAATAATTTACGAATAAATAGACGTTTTATTAAAGTATATTATAGTAGTAACCGGAGGTCCATTATAGGTATTCGAGATCCTAGTAATTTATAAAGAGGTAAGCGATTGAACCTAAACCGCTTAGTTATTACTAATAAGAGATTAATAGCTAGTCGGTAGTCTCTTCTATATTTATAAGAAGCTTTCGTTTCATTATAGTATACTTAGCTACAGTAACGTCCTCCTGAACCAAAACGGAAATATCAAGATCGGTAAATTCTACGAGGTTCAAGGTCGAGCGGAGAGGCTGACCACGCAGCGCAGCTAATATAATAAAATCGATTCTCGAGCGAAAGGGTTTTTCAGTCGAGAGAGGCCTGGCCGATATAAAACGCATCGGGTTTATTATAATCGAACTAATAAAGCCAGCGATAAGTATTCTAGACCCTAGTTCAACAGTCCTAAAGGATCCAGGGAAGTGGAGAGACGAATTAAGTATCAAAGACTTCCTGGGTGCAACGCAACGCCATCCCCTATCTTAACTAAAGATAGTGAGTCTTCCAACCCTACTAGGAGCGTATATACTGACTTGAATACACCAGCACCCGTTCTTGCCGCCTGCGCCCCAAAGGTCATCGCTCCAGCCTCATATTTTTGCAGCAGTCAGAGCAGCCAATGTGCCATGGGACAAGCCCTCGCTCTCGTAGGAAGGGCATTGTCTGTTTCTCATGACAAGAGCTGTTCGTAGAATGGGTCGGGGTAGGTACTCGGAGCTGTTGAGGGATCGTATGGGTCTTGACCATCGGTCACATCCATGTGAGCGTTCATGGCTTCCGCTCTGTAATCAATCGACATCAATTAATACAGCTCTTCAATGTACAAAGGAGAAAAGGTGGAGGAGTATCACCTTGCCAAATTCCTCTTTCGAGGATTTTCCACGGAATTGACCATGGGTCAGCCGAGTTACTTCTTCCATGACCTCCACTGAGCATTGTACTATCGTGCTAAGGCGCTATGGAAGTGAGGTGCTGTAATTGTGATGTGCTGTTCCGGCGGTGTAGTGCCAAGGCGCATGGGTGGTGGGGTGCTGTTCCGATGAGGTACTGCTGGAGTAAGGCGCTTTGGTGGTGAGGTGCAGTGGTGAGGTGCAGTGGTGGTGAGTTGCTGTTCCGGTGAGGTACTGCTGGTGAGGCGGTCTATAGAAGGCTGTGGTGGTGAGGGGCGGTCTCGTGGTAAAGCGCTGTAGGGTGGACTCAGGTGCACGTGGCGGTTATTTCGTCGTCTCACGTGATACACTAACCCCCACTTCGACAGAATCTTCACCCTCAATTTGTATTATCTGCAACCACGCCCGGAGAAATGGACATCCGCAGCATACTAGTGAAGATAATAAATAACGAATATTTTTCCTTATAAGACGATCCTGAAAGGGCTACGTCTACTTTTAAAGAAAATGACTACGTACTACTTAAGGGCTTAACTATACTAGATATCTATAAAGAAACTATAAATTAATACTATAAATAAAGAGGTAATAAAAGGTATCGGAGCGAGTATAAAGTTTTAGGACTAAACTTAATTATAAAAAGTATTACTAAAGAAGTAATATTGAATAAAGTATTATACTTTATCTTTTTCTTATATATAAAACTAATTTATAACTTTTAAATTATTATGTATTTACTTTTTTCGAAATATAACTCGTTCCTAGTCTCCCCGTAGATAGCGATAATTCACTAGGCTTAGATTAATTCTTTAGTTTTAAAAGAATAAAAAGAATAAACGGAGCTCCTTCCTACGTCTCGGGGAAAGAATTTATATTTATAAACTATATATATTTTAGAGGCGACTCAAACGTTATCTAGGGTCTTAATATAGTCCTAGGCTCTTATAAAAATACGTCTATTAATAATATAAAAGAAATCGAGGTTTATAGAGGCGATATATAAATCTAGCGACTTTATTTAGGATAAACTATATTTAATAAATCGTAGATTTATATTTAATAATACTCTTTTATAATCTCTTCCCCGATTTATATACTCTACGCCGGAGTAATTTTTTACGGTATAAATCCTCTACTAGTATAATAACTAACTTCTAATTACTAGGGTAAAGAAAGAGTTTAGAAAGTATATTATTAAATTATAGAGAAATAATTACCGGGAATATATTAATAACGGATTTATAAATATAAAATAATTAAAGAAAATTAGTTAAAATATTAAGAGTACGGAGCTAGTTATGAAATACTCTAATATTTATATATATTTATACTATTATCTCGTGTAAAGGATTTTCTATCTAAATAGTCCTTCCGTAGAAGTATATTTACTAACTTTGATTTAAAATATCAAGGGTTCTTATTAATAATATCGTTTATACTATCGTTAATAAACGCGGGCTCTTTTTCGAATATAGAAATATATCGTTCGATAAGAGGTCTAGCGATGTTTATTTATATAATTAAATGATACTAGAATCGATACCCGGTAGACTTCTATTAAAATCTATAATATTCGAGTCTACTAGCCAAGTATTAACCTAGTCTCTAGTATTATCCTAGTAAGAATAATCCTCCGGCCTAGCTCCGGCTTTTTAGGTATAAAAGACCGCTATTAAAGAAAAGTTATTTTACGTATTACTAGATATAGTTTAACTTATTAGAGACGATGAATAAACTATTAAATAAATATCGAGATTATAAGAATTAAAGTTATTTACCGGAGCTCCTAAAGTAATAAATAGTATAAGAGAAGATTAAGAAGATACTCCTTAATATTTATTAATTATTAATTAAAGTAGTGTATTTATATTAATACCCGCCTCCTATATATAGAAGAGAGAATCTATATAACTCCGGGTCTATACTATATTAAGATACGACTACGAGGAAATAGGGTTAAAGGGTAGTTATAACCTAATAAGAGGAATAAAAGTTAAATACGAACGACTATTAGTCGCTTTAGTAGTCTCTAAAGTAAACGGCTTTATAGAGGGCCGGGTATACTATCCCTAGCCGGTATTAAAACTTAATTAAAATAGTATATTTATATTAATACCTACCTACTATATATAGAATACGGAGTTAATCGGGTTAAGGCTCGTTTACGTTATATTTATTAAAAACCCGGAAGAAATAGGTTAACAAATTAATTATAACTTAATTAATATTATATAATTATCCGAACTATTTACGTTATTGAATCCCTAGGATCCGAAAACGTATCCGAGATTATTAAGAGAAGTAACGTCGTAAATATTCCTTAATTAAATATAATTCTTCGATAAGGAGTCTTTAGAACCTCTCGTATAATTTATATCTATTAAAGATTATAGTAGTTCTATTTTAGAAAGTAGATACTTTAAGGTCTTAATTTATAGTCCGGAGATATTTTACGAGGAAAGATTTCCGAATATAATAAATTAAATATTATTAATCTCCTCGTTATAGGCCCTATTAATATACTACTTTATAAAACGTTTCTAATTAAAGTATCTTAGGTAAATTAAGTAACGTAAATTCTTTTTAGAATTTTAAATTTAATATGAGTTTATTAACTAAATTAAAGTTCTTTTATAGATATATTTACGTAAGTCTTCGTACCTCTTTTATATAGACTTTTTAGAAAACGATTTAGCGTAAACTCTATACTAGGAGTATTTTAGTTCCTTCGATTAAAAGTTACGGACTAAATAAGATTTATAAATACCGTATTATATACCGAATTCTCGAAGATAATTCTTTAGAGAGTCTCTAGAGCGCCTCCCGAAATACGTTTTAAAATAAAAAGAAACTAGATATTAATAACTCTCGCGGCTTAATATATTATAGGATATTAAATATAATATAGTACTAAGATCGAGCGGAAGGATAAGTTTTATATTTAAACGGTATAGTATTTAATAAACTTCTTTCCGACGAATTATATAATTAGCGTACGACGATATCCTCTAATTATTATTAAATACTATTTAATTGAAGACTTTCATGTCCACGTGTTTTATATATTTATAATATATACTCGATTTCTAAATAAATATAAGGTACCGACTCTAGGTTTCTTTCTAAAAAGTGAAGGTAGATATTTAACTACTAACTACGTAATTAAATATAGAGGGTTACTTTAATATCGAGGGCTTTATATAAATAAATAAAGTATTATTAATTTACTTTTATATTAATTAAGGACCTTTTATAAAACTAATTTAAATATAACTACGTATAAATAATCGAGTCGAATTAATTTATTATAAGTTTATCGTTTTAAAGGTTATAGCGTAGAGGCTTAAAAGAAAGTAGATATTTATCTTTATTAAATATTTACTAGTCCGCTACTTATACTACCTAGGATTGAAGTTATTAAGGTACTTTATTTAATAAACCTAGGCCTCGAGAAATAATAACGACTTATCTTTATTAAATATTTATTACGCCTCTAGTATATTATTTAGGATCGAAGGTCTCTACGGATTATATTTAATAAACCCCGGCCTCGAGAGTAAGTAATAATTTATCTTTATTAAATATTTATTATACCTTTAATATATTACCTAGAACGAAGGTTTATAAAGATTATATTCGACGAGTTATAATTTAATAAGAGGTAGTAACTCCTCGTATCGGATATTTATTATAATTTATTTCTCGTACGAGTGTATTAAGTTATTATATACCCTTAATATATAGCTCTTTATTTACCTCGCGGGCTAGTATTATATAAAAGCCTCGTAGTATCTCTTTTATTTTTAATTATATCTCCTCTTCTCCTTATAATCTAGTTTTTAAATAAAATTTTTAAATATATTAAAGTTTACTTTAAATCTCTTATTATTAATAACTTCGTTCCGTATAATAACGAAAATTAAGAATCCGTATTAATTTTATCTTAATAGAGGATTTATAGATAAAGATTAAGGTTTAACTACCTATTTACTTCTTAATAAATTAATATTAATAATATTTAAACGCTAGAAGAAAATCTATTTAAACTAATTATTTTATTAAAAATATTAAGTCTTAGACTCTTTAATAAAAATTAATATAAAGCCTTTCTTTAAGGATCTAGTTAAGGTTCTTTTCTAGTTTTATATAATACCGTATTTCAAACGCCGAAATTAATAAAACGGTATTTATTTACCGGGATAATAATTCTTTAAATCTAATCTTAAACGATAAAACTAGTATATATAATTATCTATTTAACTTCTTATAATTTAATCGCTTTATATTAAGAGCTAGACTTTAAATTATCCCCGTTATAGAATTTATATCTTTTACTTATAACCCTCGGTATAAATATATTTTTAATAGGCGCTTTACGACCTTTTAAATTATAAAATATAATCGAGATAAGCCTCGTAGGTTCGTTATACGATATATCGAACCGCGTCTTAAATTACGTAGAATAATTATCCTTAATAATAAAGTTAAAACGCTAATATCGTAAACTTCGAAGTATTTTATTAATTATATATACTAAAGTTAACTTAATAAGAAGATTCTTTAACTCGATTTAATTAAATTTAACTTTAAGAAATATATTATAGGCGGTTTATTCCTTATCTTTTATATATTATTAAACGAGTAATAAAAGCGAGTCGTAATAAGAAAGTAAATCGAAAGTCTCTTAAAATTAATAATATTATTAATTTATTATAATAGGATTTTCCGCGAAAAGTTTCTTATTTTCCGTAAATTATAATACCGAATTTTACTCTTCCTCGTTATTTTATACCTTAAGGTCGTTAATAATAATAATATATTTATCTCGGAATTATATATATAGGGACTAGAACTTATCGGATTTCTTATAAAAAAATATTTAATAAAGTTATTTTAAGACCCGGATATTATATTTATAAAGATATATATAATCCTAACGGCGCTTTTAACGTTTTTTAATACCTTTTTTCTTAGGAAGATTATAATAAATTAACGCGGTAAATATCTAATAAATTTACTATATTAATATTAAATATTATCGAATTTCTACGAATAAGTCGAGTAACCTTCCGATAATTATTAGGCCTAGGATATAATTAAGATATTAATTTATTTATTTAAAATTATATTTACCTCTTTAAGGAATAATTCTACTACGTCGGTAATATATTAATTCTTCGACGGTATTAAGCTAGTAATAAACGGTTTATAAATATTAAAATTATATTATTAATACTAGAGATAACGTCGGATAAAGATAATAAAAGAAGGGGGAGAAATAATAAATATAATAAACTCGAAAGCGATTAATACGAAGAATTTAATAAATATAATTTAATATATATAATAAGCCCGAGGTTAAGGTATATCTTAATCTCTTATTAATATCGAGTTTATTATAATAATAAAAAGCGATAAAGAGGAGCCTCTACTAATTTATTTATTATTTAATCTCTCGGACTCTCCGGATATATATAATAAATAAGTTTTAAAAATAGATATTAAAAAGATTTTATAAAGAAAGTAAAAGGAAGTATTATTATAAATATTATATCGAGGGAGTACTGAATATAATTTTAAAGAGTAAAATTAAAGCCCTATAAAGAAACCTTAACGGCGAAGACTTATTAGTATATTCCGAGTAGCTTTTAATTATTAATTTTATCACGAGCTAGTCTCTAGATAATAAGGGAGAAAGTGATAAAGAATCGTGAAATAATAATATAAACTACTAAGATTATTAAAATTAGACTCAATTCCTATAGTTATTATCCCTATCTTCCTAGTCCTTACTCGTAGTCCTCGTCGCTCTCGTCGTCTTCGTCGCTCTCGTTGTCCTTATCGTTCCCATCGCCTTTATATTCTATACTCGTATACTTATCCTCATCGCTTTCGATAAAGCTATCGTCCAAAAAGTTAAATAAATTCACGGCTCTATTATCGTGTTACGATTAAGGTTCTCCACGAGCCTTAATATACTTAGTATACTTGATAGGCCAAGAGGTTATTTACTACTCGACGTAGTATATAGACTAATAAGTAGGTAAACGCTTAACTATTTATCTACTCGACACGGGAATAAGCGAGTAAACGGATAAATAGTATAATTTCTTTTTTCTATATAAACTACGTATTTTTCTTAATAGATAGGAGCTTCGTATTTAACTTCCCTTAAAACTTTTAATTATAAATTCTAAATATAGACGTTTATTAAATTATTAATTAAGTTTATTAAATTTATTTAGTTTTATTTTATATTAATACGAAGCTTATTATTCTTTAATTCTTAATACTCTTCTCTACGAGTATCAACCTAGGTCCTATTAATATTATATTAAGATATTAAACGGAGAGTCTTAATACTTTAAATATTTTTAGGATAAATATTTTAAAATTAATAGAAACCTTAATTTTAAATATTTATAACGGTATTAAAAGACGTAATATTATAAAAGAAAGAGACCGTATTAAAGTCGCCCGCCTAGACTATTACTATAAAGAGCGCGAGAAGTTTAATAATTAATTATTATAATTTCAGCTATTCTTTATATTTAACGAGAATATTATATTAATTATTAAATAAATAACTTTTATAATAACCTATATAAAAGATAATATATAGAAATAAGTTAAATTATTCTTAAAGCGTTATATAGAAGTAGTAAATAATACCGATAATTTATTAATAAAGCTTTGGATAGAGAATTTCTTTAAATTTAAAATTAAGATTCGCTATATATTTAAATTATCCAACGAGAGTAGTATAGTAGTTCGCGTTATTTAGTATTTAATATAACGAAGGTCTATTTTCGATTACTCGGCGTAGTTTTAATATTATACGATATTAACGGACTAGGACGATACTATATTTATAACGATATATCGACGAGGTCTAAAAGATAATATAAAAAACGAATTTATATAAATAAGAACTAGTATAAAGAACCTCGATATATTTATAAAATAAATAATTAAAATTAACGATAAGTTATACGAATATATAATAGAGAAACGTTATAACGGAGGAGTTAACGGATAAGGACGTTTAGGAGTTTACGGTAACGGATATAATTCGGTTAATTATTACTACTATAAAAAACCTAACCCGTATAATTATATATTAATAGAACTCGATTTTACTAAGAAAGGACCCCGGAGAGGATTCTAGAAAAAGAGTAAATAATAATAAAGGGGTAAAATAATAATAAATTATTATAACTATAATAAACCGGGCTATATTATTAGGAACTATTATTCGAAAAATATAATAAATCGATAATAGTTAAATATATTTAAGAAAAAGATACCGGATAGCGTAGCCGGGTCCCTTAAGAATTTAATATAAAATAATATTATATTTAACGATCTACTAGAGAAGTAAGAGAACGTTAAAAAAAAATCGTTTAAAGAATTCGAGAGCTCGAAGAACTAGATAATAATAATAATAAAACTTTAAAGAAAGACTTAAAGGAAGGATAAAAATAAAAATAAAATATAATAAATTCTAAAGAATAACTTTAGGTAGTAGATTATTTTAATAATTTTAAAACTTAATTTATCGTATTAAAAGAGAAACCCGAAGAAAGGAAGAAAGAGAAAAAACGAACTATTAGAATTAATTATACCTATAATAAATATTACCTACGATATAGGGAGATATACTAGTTAATATATATAAACGAATATTATAAATACTATTACGGTAATTTAGGAGAGCGAAAGTATATCGTAAAACTAAGATATAATTATAATTAATGAAATAATTATATTAAAGATAATTACCCGTAGTACCTAGTTAAGAAAAGGGAAAATTAAATCTTCCCGGGTTATAATAAAGAATAGTAATTATAATTAAAAAACTAGATAAGATATAATAAGAAAATAAAATATTATAATTAGAATTAAGAGTATTATTATTTAGCCGAAGATTACGAAAGATATTTCGAATCTAAAGAGTATTATAGATTTTTATCTTTATCGAGAAAAGACTAGTCCCTCGTATTAAAGAGAAATATAAAGAGATTAATATATTAACTTTAAAATAATATCTATACTTAACTTAGTACGGTATATATATATAAATACTAATAAAAGTTAACGGATATAAGATCGTTATAATAATAGATTTAAGAATAACTAGTAATTTTATATTTTAAATAATAGTTTAAGTAACTAATCTATTAACTCGAGAAAAAAAGAAATAATATAAATTTTAATTAACTAACGGGTCGAAGTTATTAATAAAAATAAATAAATAAAGAAACATTCTCGTTACTAGTTATTATTTAACGTTATTATAAGGAAATTACCTTCGATATATATAATACCTAAGGCCGCTAGCGTAGAGCTAGCGGCTTAGTAATAATATAAAAGACGTAAAGTATTTACGGGGTTTATTATTAAATAGTTCTTAAATTCTAAATTTAGTAGTAGAACTAATCTCTAAGGATTCTAATAAAACGGGGGAACGTATCTATAAAAGTGCAAGCGACTCTGAGAATCCTAGTTTGCTCGGAGTGTTTAGGCCCGCTCGCGAGCGCTAAAATAGTTTAGAGTTAAATAAGAATTCTTAGGCCCGCTTAGGCCCGCTTAGGCTCGTTTAGGCTCGCTTAAGATTATTTAGGATTCTTAATACCGGCTTAATATTCTCAGGGCCGCTCAGGGCCGCTCAGGGCCGCTCAGGATTATTTGTTTACATGGCCATTACTACTACTATAGATATACGCGTATACATGGCCATTACTGCTGCCATAGATACGCGCATACATGGCCCATAGATATGCGCATACATGGCCCATAGATATGCGCATATATGGCCATTCTTGCCCCCATAGATGCGCGCATACCCCCATTTATGGCCTATACATACGCGTATATATGATGTTCCATGATCGCCCCTATCGACGGCAGCGACCCCCCGGAACTACCCCTAACGCCAGTAACTTTTGATTCCCGGATTCAATCGATTCGCGCGAAATCTACGCGGGGGTGGCGCCCGGGCTGCGCGATACTGGATAGATAGCGACGTTCTGCCAGGTACAGCTATAGGATGCGCCGGTGACAGGGCCTTGGCCATAAGTGGGAGCCTTGGCCATGAATGGAATGAGGCCATGGCCATGAATGGAATAGGGCTATGGCCATGAATGGAATGCGCCATGGCCATGAATGGAATGCGCCATGGCCATAAGTGGAATGCGCCATGGCCATGAATGGAATACGCCATGGCCATGAATGGAATAGGGCCATAGCCATAAGTGGGGCCATGCATGGGGGCCATATTAGTGGCGCATTCTAAATTTAGGTATTCTCACGAGCCAAAAACATTCTCAGGAGCGTATTAGATTCTTAGGGGCGTTTATATCGTTTTAGAGTTAAGATATAGTATTACCCCGCTTAAACTAGCTTAACCGGCTCACGAGCGCTTATAGCGCTTAGAGCCTACCCTATACTTTTATAGATACGCTAACTCGATATAGGATTATTAAGAGTTAGAACCCCGCGATACTAAAACTAGAACCCCGTATCGATAAATAATAATATTATAGAGGTGGCGGGGCGTAGGTATATATAATATATTAGCGCCTTTAACGGGGCGTAGGCGTATATAATATATTATTACTTTATAATTACCTCTTTCTTTAGGCCCTAGTCCCTAGGTACCCAAATACTTTAATTAAAAAATATTTATTAAAAAACCTTTAAACCCCCTAAAGGAAATAAGGGAAAAAAGTTATCTAATATAACGGCGTTACTATATAATAATCTAAGTATAAAGTTACGTACCTAATTCTTTAATACCTATAATACTAGTCACGGAATAGTATTTAGTTAATTAGTCGAAGCTCGTTAAAAAAACCTTTAAAACCCTCTAGAGAAAATAAGAGAAAAGAGTTTTCCAATTTATACTATCGGTCCTATAGCGCTAATATATAGTACTAGTCGCGGAGCGACACGAAACCATTTCCTATAGTACTATTATATAGTATTAGTAGCGAAAAAGTAATACTACTAAACTACCCCTACTATATAGTAATACTAGTAGTAAATAAATAGTATATTCATAAAGCTGTCCCTATAGCGCTAATATATAGTAATAATAATTAAATAAATAATGTTTCTTTCGTCCCTATAATACTATTATATATAATAGTAACGGAGCGAAATAGTATACGCTATCGTTCCTACAGCGCTTATAGTACTTATAGTGAATATAGTATATTAGATTATTCCTATAGTATTTATAGTACTAGTAGCGGAATAGTAGTGGCTACCCTTACTATATACTCTTATTATACTATAATAAACACTAGTAGTAAAGTACTATATATAAGCGGTGTAGTCCTAATATTATACCGGGAGATTAGTAATAATATAACTACTATAGTAACGGTTATATCTATTAATAAGAGCGAGGTGGCGGAGCGGAGGCGCGTATCGACGTATTATAACGATAAGGTATTTAGCGCGACGGTTTATTATATAAATAAACTCGCCCGTTTATTACTTTCTCTCTTCGTAATTCCTTTAATCTCTTTTATATATTATTACTCTAGCTCTATAATAGTATTCTAGTATTATAACTAATATATAAATAGTATTCTCGTTATATATAGTTTTCTTCTAACTCTATAAATAACTCCTATTCACCGATAATATTAGTTTATTTATACTGATTTGTTTTAGTTATAAATATACTAGTAAATATAACTAGTCCGCTATTAGCGCGACTGCGTAATACTAATTATAATAGTAATTTATTATACTTTATAACTCCTTTACCGGGTCTACTTTTATTAGTTTAATAATAATTATATTCGAGGTACGTCCCCTCCTTATACGCTCTATTATACTAATCGCCACGGAATCGACCGTTACGTAAAGATAAGTTATAACCGTAAACTTTAAAGTAGTATATATTAATAGTAATAAATCCCTAAACTTTTCCGAAGGAAGGTAAGGAGGTTTATATATTAATATACCCGTATCGGTAATAGGACTCCTAAAGAAGAATATAAACGTAATTTAATAAATAAGGAAATCACCTAGTAGCGTAAAGTATACAGTGAAATAGTAGTAATTAATAGGTAAACCTCTACTATAATCGCTAATTTATAAAATTAATTAACGGCGGCGAATTAGCGTATTAAGGAATTAAAGGCGATGAATAAAATTCTCGAAAAAGAGGCCGAGAGTTTCCGTTAATATAAACGGGACCTAGAGAGTCCCGAGGAAGATAATATCTTTAAGGATTATATTAAAGAGACTACGTCTTCTTCTAATAATTCCGATAGTAACTAAATCTTTCGTACGATATAATAATAATATCGAATTCTTTTTTTCTTAAATCGGCGCTAGCTAAACTTACCTAGATATACTATTTAATAATATATTCTAAATATCTATATAAACTATACCTAAAATAAAAGTATTTTTATAAATATAATATCTTATCGCTATTGTATATAAATAGTTTAATAGTAAATTAAATTTAGTTATACCCTAAAACCGTATAATAAGATTATAAATATAGAGGAGAACGTCCGTTATATAAATATTAATATAGAAATAGTAATATTTATTTTTAATATCGGCTCCGTTTACTCCGTCTTATTATCTTATATAACTAGGTAACCTTTTTAGCTATATTTATATATTTATATTTACTACCCGCCTATTTAAAGGCTTTAGTTAATTTACTAGTACTAATAAACTCTTTATCTAGTAACTATTAATTATATTCTTCGTCTTAACTAATTTATTTAACTTTATACTAGATACTTTCCTTATTTTTAATTTTATCGATTACCTCTTCTACCTCCTATAACTTATTATTATTAATAAATTCGGGGGCTTATATTAAAGATTCCGTCGTATTAATATAATCGCGAAGATAATATAACTTAAGTAACGATATATAAAAGATATTATAAATTCTATACGTAGAAAGTAGTAGTAGGCGGTAAATTTATACTCTTATTTTATTAATAATCCTAAAGGGCCTTATAAACTTATAGGATAATTTCTTATTTAAGCGCTTTTACTTTAAGTTTTTAATTATTAATATAATTAAATCGCTAACCTTATAACTTTATAGTTTATACGTTTTATTATATTATTTAACTTAATATTCGGTAGCGCTTTAAAAACACTCTATAATTTTATTCTTTAGAGTTTATAACTATCGTACTCTATTATTTATAGTTAGTACTCTTTTTTCCCTAAAGTCGTCCTCGACCTCCTAGCGGATTTTAGGATAATAATTATATATATAGAAAAACGGCGTCGTTCCGACGACGGTACTCTAATTATTATTTATTAAGAATTCTACTATAGGTAGTAATCTAGCCTAATTAGTTTATTTATTATTAATAAATATACGTAAATAATACTTTAGTACCTAATTTAGGCGCTTTATCTATTTATCCGTTTAAGGGTAAAAGATAGTACTTAAATATCGTTTTATTTTCGAATAAAAATATATAGCCGATTAGAAGGCGCTCGTAAAAATAGAGCCTTTATCGTTAACGATACTATTAGGTATACTATAGCGGTAAATAATTTTAAAGTAGAATACTTCCGCTAGTTAAATAATATCGATTTTAATAATTATAAATATATACCTAGCTATTTTAGTGAATCGATTTATTACGATAAAAATAATATTATAGACGGTACCTTTATATTTACTAGGCGGTAAACTAGTTATAAAATCTATAAAAATTTCCTTCTATAATTAAATAGTAATAGGAAGCGAATTTAATTTACTATATAAACGATATCGCGGCGCCTTCGTCCGTTAATATATATCGTAAATTTTAATATAGTCCGTAACTTACTTTAGGTTACCCTCCCAGAAAAATTTTCGGGTAAATAATTTATACGATTTCGTAACACTAAAGTAGCCTACTAGAGGATTATTATAATACCTCTTTATAAACTCTTTCTTTAGAGCTTTATCCTTTAATACGTAAAGGCGACTATTATATTTTAATAGTCCCTCGGAGTCTATAGCCTATACTTTATTCTTTATATAACGGCGGTTCTTTAATATATTCGCTTTAGTTCGAAAAGAGTTTATTTAATTATTATAAGTTTATAATTCCCGAATCAGTATTTTAATAAGCCTTTCAGGATTATTATATATAATTTTAGGTACTACTATAATATCCCGTTTTAGAATTACTACTCTTAACCCTATAATCTAAAAAATAGGGGTTATAGTTACTCTTATTTCTTTATCTCTTTCCGATAACTAACTACTAGTCTAAAGAGTAAGTTTATTCTAAAGTATTAATAATAATTTAATATTTAACGACGATACTCCTTTATAATTAAAGCGTCGTAATAGTATATCGATAGGATTTAATTTCCTAGCCCGATAGAAGATTTTAAAGTTATAGGTAGTTAATTTAAATACTTAACGGGCCTACCTAAAGTTTAATTCCTTCTATTTTATAAAACCCTTTAAGTTATTATAATTAATCTAGATTTTAATATAATAGGGGCTACCTTCTAGGTAGTATCGCTATTATTTTATTATCGCTATAACGGCGAGTAATTCTTAATTATAGGTTTTATAGTTTTATTCTAGGGGATTTAATTTCTATGACTAGAATATTATAGGGCGTTAATAATTATTTTTATTTTACTACGATAGTATAAAGTTAAAGTTAAAGTTAGAAGTATCTATCTCTATATATAATTATTTAGTTAGATCGTAATAGCGTAGAAAAGGCGCGTTTATAAATATATCTCGTAAGATCTAAAACGCTTCCGTAGTATTATTTATTTATTTAAACGGATTTATTTTTTTACTTATTTTACTACCCTTAAATAGGCTAGTAAACGGCGTAGTTATATTAAAATAATTATAAATAAACTACCTATAGAAGTTAGCGAAGCCTAAAAAGATTTATACCTCCCGATATATTTTTAGTTAAGGTTATTCCTTAATAGTCTTAACGTATTCCGGGTCTATAATTACCCTATTAATAAATATTATAAAATTTAAAAACTCGACCGTTTCGGTATTAAATCGGTACTTTTTAAGGTTAATAAATAGCTAGAATTAATATAATTATTTAAATATTTACTTAATATACCGTTAATACTCCGCCGGTTTAGTACTATAAATTAGGATATTATCTAGATATAATATATACGTTATATCTACTAAACCTATAAACGCACGGTTAATATAAATTTAAAATATTACCGGTATATTAGCGAGCCTAAAAGGTATAACTAAATATTCGAAATAACTATAGCGAGTTCGGAAAATAGTTTTTTATTTATCGCCTTTTTTAATCTAGATCCTATAATAGGTATCCTTAAGGTCTAACTTTATAAAGATTTTAGAACTATATAGGCGGTTTAATATCTCGGTAATTAAGAGTAGCGGGTATTAATTCTTAATAGTTATTATATTTAAGCCTTAATAATCTACGTAAAGATATAGCCTACTATCCTTTTTAAATATAAAAAGAATAGGTATTTTAATTAATAAAATTAAATAACGGATTTAACCTTTATAAAATAAGGATTCTAAATAGCGCCGTAACTCCGATAGTTTAGTTTAAGATAAGTTATAGAGAGGTTTATAAGGCGGTTCCTTATTAATTTTTATCTCGATAACGTATACCTAGAATAATATCTAAACCTTTAAAGTCTATAGTATAGAATAAAGTACTATATTTATACTCTTAATCTTAATTATCGATTATTTAATAGTCTAATTAATACGCGTTATAGTAATATATACTTTACCCGCTAATTACTTTAGCTAGCGGTAAGGTAGTGTTATAAGATTCTAAATCGTTTTTAACGACGAACCGCTATAAAATTAAATTAATCTACGCTCCTAAGTTAATTAAAGTAATAAGTTATTTAATTTTATCCTAGAGGGTGATCTAACCTTTAGAAAGAATAAAAGGGTATATCTCTATTAATCGTTTTTCTTACTCTTCTTCCGAGGCGTAAATTAGGCTTAATTATTTTTTACCGATATCGTACCGACGTTTATAACTAGTTTATTTATATCGGGATATTTAGGCTTAATATAGCCTTCTACTCTATAATAATAATAAATAGTCTTATTATATAAAGAATTAGCGATATTAACTTTACGCTTATTACTCTTCTCTTTTAAATACGCCTATTTAACGCTATCGCCGGCGTTAGGTTTAATGATTCGGTTTATTATAAATTTTCCTTTATTAGGGTTTTTTAACTAGGAACCCGAATTAGAATTAGAGCCGCCTATTAATTATATATACTCTAGATTCTTTTTTTATATAATAACCTAGGTAAGAATTTCTTCCCTTTAAATAAATATATTACCGGTATTAAGGATTTTATTTTTAAATTTAGGTTTAAATTTAGTTAAAAAGAAATTTACCCTATACTCCTTTAAAAACGGGGGTAACTAGGTCTTTATTTCTTTAAAGTAAACCTTAAATAACGATATTTTTTAATAAAACTATTATTTAGCTTCCTCCTACTTCTTATAAATAAAGGGACGGCGGTTAATTAAATCCGTTATTAAATTAAAAAGAAACTTTTTAAAAAAACTAAACGTAATACTAGTTAAATTATATAAATCGTAGTATTTATATTACTACGTTAAAGGGTTACCCTTTAACGAGTCTATATAATATACGATCCTTAAATAATCGGTAGTGAAATATTTAAGATTAATTAAAAATTTAACGTTCACGTCGCGGAATTAATATAAATATTTACCTTCGCTCGTACCCTTATAAAAACGTATTTTATTAGGGCGTAGTATTTTCGCCCTAATAAAGATATCTCTATTAAATATAGTTAAACTTATTACTATTCTACCGGTAGGCGTAATAATTAAAGGACCTCTACTATAAATAGTAGATTCTACTAGCGCTCCGTTAGCGGGCGTAGAAATAATAGGATTATATAGTCTTTAATTTTAAATTTATAATACCCCTAACTTTTATTATTATTTAAGGCGACGGTTTTCTTCTTTAATAGTTTTAAGTTATACGTCTAAAGTCTCTTCGGGGGTAGTAATACCTTCGAATTCGTTACCGTTTTTACGGCGGGGGTCGTTAGAGGGGGCTTAATCGATATTATCGTCGTTAAATTCTTCTAAACGTCCCGAGGTTAAACCCGATATCGTAATAACGATAAACTTTTTTTTTAGAAAGATTTAAAAGATTAAAACTATAATACCTAAAGCCGCTAGCGTAGAGCTAGCGGCTTAGTAATAATATAAAAAATATAAAGTAGTTACGGGGTTTATTATTAAATAATTTTTAAATCCTAGATTTAATAGTAGAACTAATCTCTAAGGATTCTAATAAAACGGGGGAATACTAACTCGATATAGAATTATTAAGAGTTAGAACCCCGCGATACTAAGGCCAGAACCCCGTATCGATAAATAATAATATTATAGAGGTGGCGAGGCGTAGGTGTATATAATATACTAATACCTTTAACGGGGCGTAGGCGTATATAATATACTACCACTTTATAATATAATAGAAATAATTATTTACTATATTATTCTAGGAATACTTTAATTAAAAAAATATAATCTAATAATTAATTAGAAGAGAGGAGTATTTATATTTCCGCGTATTAAAGATATCGCTAGTATAATACCTATACACTTATAAAGGATAATTATATAATTTAGTTTTAATAGTACTAACTAATCTCTTCTAATAGTTAAATATAAATTATTTATCTCTATTAGAGGTAATTAACCTAGAGATACTATAATCCCGGATTAATTAATTTAATAATACGAAGGTAACCTACTCTACTTTATAAATTTCTTTAATTAATATTATTATAGCGTATTTACTAAATTTATTATAAATTACTATAATGGAGTTAAAGGCCTCGGTCGTAATAGGGTCTTTCGATTTTAATAATTTAATAACGAAGTTTATTATAATATCCTTTTATAGTGTCTTTAGTACCGGGGCGAATTAGATTTAACTATATTTAATATATCTCGTAGATTTGTTTTATTAATATTCGATATATTTTTTAATATATTTCTTAATATATAATTTTAGTCCTAGCGCGTTATATTCTTTATAAATAAATTCTATAATTTTAGTAACTCTAGGGTATCCTTGGGCGGGATTATTATAATAATTTTAAATAATTTCTTTAAGATATCCCTTAGGAAGGTACGTCTTCTTATTATATTTTAATAATTTAATTTATAGTTATTAATTTCTTAGCGTCCTAGTTAAGGTATTGTTTTTATACTCTTTCTAAATATTATTAATAATTCCGGGAATAAAGATATATAGTATCGCTACTAGTTATTTTATTAGGACTAACGATCTATTCTATTATTAAATAAGAATTAATTATATAATTATATTCTTTTCCTTTATATAGTTTTCTCGTTTATTAAATATATCGGTACGATTATTATCTTTTCCTAGGGTATAAAAGATCTTGAATTTATATTATTTTAATAATTTTAATTATTTAACCTATCTTCGATTTAATTATTTTATCGTTATAAAGTTAAGAAGATTCTTATAATTAGTAAAGATAGTAAGATCCGAGTAATTTTCTACGTATACTCTTTATTACTCTAATAAGGATACTACTACTAGTAATTCTTTATTATAAATATTATAGTTCTATTCTACTAATAATATTTTCTTAGAATAATATATAATAAAGTATTATTTATCGTTTTTTTATTAGAGTATATAAGCGCCTATTATTAAATTTAAAGCGTCGGTTTCGATTCGAGCTAGTTCGTTACTTCGGAAGGAATATAATACCGACGGTTTCTTATAGGCCTCTTTAAGTACCTTAAAAGATTATTAATATTCTTTTCTTTATTTAAAAGCGATATTCTTTTTCATAGTATTTATTAATAATAAGACCTTTTTAGAGTAGTTTTTAATAAACCTTCTATTAAAGTTTATAAATCCTAAAAAACTTTATACCGTTTTAATATTATATAATATAGGTTATTCTTTAATACTCTTAATCTTTTTAAAGTTTATATAAATACCTTTAATATTAATTATAAACTTAAAGAATTTAATTAATTCTTTATAAAACTCGTACTTCTTTAGTTTAAGGAGAAGTTTAGTTAGTAATAAATAAATTAAAATATTTTATATATATTAAATATATTCTTCCTTATTAGTAGAATAGATTAAGATATTATCGAGGTATATAATTACTATTATATTTAAGTATATTTATATAATATTATTAATTAGTACTTAGTAGGTTACTGGTATATTAATAAATCCGAAGGGTATTATTAAATATTCGTAATAACCGTATTTAATTCTAAAGGTAGTCTTCTACTCTTCGCCTTTTTTTATTCGAATTAAATTATATACGCCTCGAAGATTTAATTATATAAAGATTTTTATTATTATAAACCGATCCTATAACTCGTTAATATTTAGTAAAGGGTACCGATTCTTTATCGTAATATTATTTAACTTTTAGTAGTTTATATATAGTTATAGACTTCTATTTTTCTTTATTACAAAGAGAAATAAATAATTTATTAACGATTTAGATTCTCGAATAAATTCTTTTTTAAAGTTCTCGTCGATATACCCGCGAAATACTCCGAGTTCCTTTTGTAATAAAATATAAATAGGTCTAAATATCGGTTATTTATTAAATTTATCAAGGGACGGGATTAGTATCTAGATATTTATTAAATTAACGGCTAGGTTTATTAAATTATGGCCTAGCTATAGTATAGGAGTAGACTAAGATAAAAGATAAAGGACGAAAGTTAGGGTAGGGCCAGTTATTATCTAAATAAAAACTAGTATACGGAGTATTTATTTATTTCTTATCCCGGTTATATTAAGATAGAAATAAGAAAACTAGTTTAAACTTAAATTAGATCTAAGATAAGTTAGGCTAGGCTAGGTTAATAAGGCTATATTATAATAATAGCCCCCTCTTTAAGGTCGAGCTCCTATAAAATAAATAATCGATAATAACGGATAAGAGATAGGACGGGGAATAGGCGGCGGTATACGAATAAAACTAGGCGTTAGCGTTATTATCTATAAACGATAACGGCGGGGCTAAGTTATAGGGTATTATTTATTTATATAATGACACGAAGTATCGATCGAAGCCGATACGGAATGATAACCGAGGGAATAATAACGGATAGGGAATAGGCTATAGTATAGGCGGGGGTTAACTTCTTAAAAATCGGACTAGGATAAAGATAGTAGAGGTTCCTTATACTAGTACCTTTAAATAGTATACGGTAATTCGTAGAGGCTAGCGGCGCTAGGATTCGAGATATAATATTTATCGATAGATTATTAGTAACGGGTAAGGTACTAGAAGAGTTCCTATATAACGACGTAACCTTTTTAATTAACGTAGTACTTTAATAAAAGTAGATTATAACGGCGATTATATTTAGAATTTAAGATACCGTTAATATACTATTTACGTTAATTATCTTCGGTAATTATAGGTTCTCGGATAAGCTGGACTTATCTAGGTAGAGGGTTATTAATTACTAATTATAATAGGCTAACGTAGAAGACGGGGTAAATTTTTATAGAATACGGAAAGTCTAGTTAAATTATAAAAGGATTATTAAAAATCTTAAAGACTCGGAAAGAACCGATATTATAATCGTCGAGCTTAATTAAAAAGTATATAATATTTAGATTCTTAGTATTTAGTCATATTTAGTTATCTATTAAATATATCGGATATAGGCGCCTTCGTTAGTTAGCCGAGAATTTAAAGATAGTTTAAACGATAAATATCTTATCGCGGAGGTAGTCGTTTAAGGTTTCTATTTATATTACGAATTTATCGGTAATAATTAAATAAGTACGGGCTTAAGTAGTGAGATTTTAAAATAAAAATTCGATAGACTCGAAACCGATATATAGATATTAATTATAATTAGTTAAGAAAGGCGAGGCTAGAGTACTAGAAGAATCGGTATTATTTTGAAAAAACTCCGCTCTAGGGAGCTATTTCACCTAATTATCTTATATATAATTAATGTATATACGGAGGTAATATTTTATTATAGTATTAAACTACTCGGTTTAATTATTCGTCTAAGGATAATACCCGGTAAATATACGTTAATCGATCTTAAAGCGTTTATATAAGGCCTTTTAAAACTCCGATATAAATTAAGATCCTCGATCTAAAATAAAGATATCTAATAATTTATAAAGTTTCTATATATTCTAGTAGAAAGCGTCGTAGGCTTTATCTACTTCTATCGATATAATTAATACTAGGTACTATATCTTAGTTAAGCGGTCTACGAAAACTAGGATATACCGATACTAAATAATTCCTATAAAGATATAAGGCGGTAGGGGACCTATATAATCTATCGAGATATCTTTTTAATATTGTTACGGGGGCGGTAATAAACGTAATTATCCTTAAATATACTAGCGAGAAGGCTTAGTTCTTCGGTATATATAGTAATTCTTAACGAATCGTTAGATAGTAGTATAAACGTTAGGTTATTAATAAACCCGACTAATTAATTCGTAATATTTAATACGACCTAGGTAATTACCCGCGATATTATTATAAACTAGCTAGATTAGACGAAGGCGTAGTTTACTAGAATTCGGAATATATCTCTTTCCTTGGAAGTAGAGAATTTTATCCTTATCTTCGTATTTAATAAAGGGAATTCCGCTATAATAACGCGTTTTAGAACGTAGTATTTCTAGGACTTTAAAGGCGAATTAATCGGCTTAACTAGTTATATCCTATAATTAATAAGTCGAGGTATCGTATAGGTCTTTATCTAGGTTAATAGGCTAGTATTTATTTAATTTAGATTTATAAGACGTAAATAGGGTCTAGGGTTCTAAATCGACGTCTATATCGAGGTTTATTAAGGTTATATAAATTAATACGAGGTATAACTAAAAGGGCTAGACGAGAATCTCTAGATTTATTATTAATATAACTAGAGTAACTAGGATTAAGGCTAAGGTCGTTATATTTAGTTATATATTATAAATATAATCCTTAAAGACTTTTAGGGCTAGGTTTTTTCTTTTTAGTATAGTCTAGTACTAATATTAATATTTAGGGTCTAATTTATCCCCCTCTTTAAGGAGGTCTCTTGACCGATACGTTAATATATTAAGTTTATTATTTTCTTTACCGGGCCGGTAAATAATTTTATAATTAAAACGGGATAAGAATTTACTTTACCTCGTTTAACGGCGAGATAATATTTTAAATAAGGTAAAATATTTAAGAGTCTTATAATTAGATATTACCTCGATAGGGAGAGTAGATCCCTTTAATTTAAAGCGTTATTCCTCGAATATACGGACGATTACTATAAACTCTTTATTATAGATCTTATAATTATACTCGGTAAGGTTATATTTCTTTAAAAAGTAAATAATAGTACGAAGGACGTTTTAATCGTCGTATTAGGATAGGACCCCCCTAGATATATAATTAAACGTATCTATTTCTACTATAATCTTACGGTCGGGGTCGAAATAAACTAAGATAATATTAGAGGTAAAAGCCTTCTTTAAGGTATTAAAAGTTATTTAATATCGAGTATTTTATTTAAAGATAGTACCTTTCTTAATTAAGGCTATAAATAATATAACGAGTTTATTAAATTTATAAATAAAGCGCCGATAAAAGTTAACGAACCCTAGGAAACTTTAAATATCTTTAATATTAACTAGTTATAATTAATTTAGGATCGTATCGATTTTCTTTAAATTTATTTTAATTCTTTAAATAATAATAATTAATCCTAGGTACGTAATTTCCTTAACGTAGAAATCGTATTTAGTAATATTTATTTAGAGCCCCGCCTCGCGGAGTTTCTAAAGGATATATTTAATATAGATTTTATACTCTTCCTCGATATCGTTATAAATTAGAATATCGTCGAGATATATAGTATAGGTCTTATCGAGAAATTTACGAAGAGTATTATTAATATAGTACTAGAACGAGGTAGGGTTATTATATAATTTAAATAATATAATAAGGTATTCGAATAGGCCGAATCGGGTACGGAATATAGTAAATTCTTTATCGCCCTCCTTAACGCGGAGGCGATTAAAAATAAATATAATATTTAATTTAGAAAATACCTTAATACGATTTAATCGATTTAAGGTTTTTAATATTAGAGGTAAAGAGTATTTATTCTTTATAATAATAGTATTTAGCCCTCGGTAATTAACGTAGAAACGTAGGCCTCCGTTAAGTTTCTTTATAAATAAAATAAAGAATACGATATAAGACTAATTAACTCGAATAAAATCTTTACTAAAATTCTTATCTAGGTAACGGCGGAGCTTTAAGATTTTATTATAATTTATATTATATAAGCTAGATAACGGAGGTTATAACCCTTCTTTAAACTTAATAGTATAATTATATAACTAATACGGGGGTAAAGTATTAGCGTCTTTTCTTAAAAAAATATTTAGGAATTTATAATACCGCGTAGGTAGGATCGTAATTAGGTTAATATTCTTATTATCTCGGTAGGCTTAAAATTTTTCTTAAATAACGGCGGAGGCGAGGTAGAGCTCCTTATTTATTTTAAATATAACTCGGTTTTAGGCTTAATCGTAAATACTTAATTTAAGGTTTTAATTAAGGCGGGGTTTAGGTTTATAATATCTAGGTTTTTAATAAAACTAGGTATTTAGGGTCGAGATTTCTTCTAAAATACCTAAGAATCGATCGATTTTTATAAATAATAAACTAAACGCGGTTTACTCGTTAGGCTTAACGAGCCGGGTAAATAATCGAGATTTTATCTCGTATATATTAAGAGTAACTAGGTATTAGGTTCGTTATTCTTAATATTAAAACTTAGAATAAAGCGAGGCTAGGCTATAATACCTAATCTTAAACATCTTTCTTTATTTAATAATAGTAACGATATAATTATACTCGTTATTATAATTAGTTCTTATAAGAATAAATAACTAGGACTAAGACGGGGAAGACTCCTTTTAAATCTAGATTTACTATTAATAAACCTAGAACTAAAGTAACTCCTTTTAAATTCTAGGTTATTCTATATAAATATTAAACTAGGCTAGAGACTAGGTTTATTTCTAGTAAATTTAAAACTAGGTTAATTTTTCTTAAATCGAGGTTTACTTCTTATAAACCTAGGATTAAATATACTATTAATAAACCTAGGACTAGGTTAACTCTTCTTAAATCGAGGTTTACTTTTTATAAACCTAGGACTAAATATACTACTAATAAATCTAAAACTAAAGTAACTTCTCTCGAATCGGAATTAATTATTTAATAATAACGTTATCGTCTATAAATAATAACGGCTCTTTATATACTAGCGACTCTTTTTAAGTCGGGGTTTACTCTACGCGGGTATCGGATAAGATTAAAAACTAGGATTCTTAGGTTTAGAAACTTTCTTAGGGTATAAAAAAGAGTTTATTTTCCGCGAAGATTTTTATAGGATTTAGGGTATAGTTTCTTAAGTAAAAATATAAAGCGAAGGTTAAGGAATTATTTAAAAAATTAATAGTAGCTTTATAACGGTAGAGGTATAATAAACCAATTACGATAGGGTATTAATTAAGTTTAATAACGAAGAAGATTATTCGTTTTTAATAACTATAGATATTTAAAATCGTTTCTACGATATAAATAATACGTTTTATAATAGTAGGTACGCTATTAAAGGGTTGGATAATATAAAAATAACGAAGAAGGCGAAGGGGTAGATATTAAATATACGTAAAATTATAATTAATAAAAAGGTAACCGGATATACTAGTATTAATTAAGACTTTAATTTAAATTCGGGACTAGTTATACCATAACTAATAAGAAATAATTATATATTTATTACGAAAAGTAGGGTCGGTCTTAAAAAACTATATAATAGATTTAAATAAAAGCTTAGTTAGTAACGAAGGTAAATTAAATAATATAGTCGATAGGTAAAAAGGTATATATAGGGTTCTAGGTACCTATAGTCCTAATACGCGACTTTATACCGGGACTATTCTTTTCTTATATTTAAAATAACTCCTTTTATAACGCTTTCATCGTCGTTAATAATAATTATAATATTAGATTAGAGACTAGCTAGCTTAATTAGGTAGGCTCTTATATTATATCTAAGCGATTTATAATAGAAATAAAGCCTCTACTTCTTATAAATAGCCTTAATAATCGGGGTTCTCGTTAATTTACCTTTAATAATAATTTAAATAGAATCGAGGTTTATTAACTCCCTAAATAAAAGAGTTAGAGCTATAATAACGGGGATAAAAGTACTTATTATAATAAAGCGGGCTATAAAGGTAGAAGCTAGTAGAGATATAATAAACCTCCTCGAGGTTTATTCTAATCTAGTAGGAGCGGTACTCTAACGAGGTAGATAATATTTAATCTATTAAAGTTCTTAGTCGATTTCGGAGTATATACGGACGTATTTATCGAAGGTATATAGCCGTTAATTATTAATTTTCCTCTAGGAGATAAAGTCCTATTAGGTAATATAATTAATATTATATTTTATAACGTTAATTAAGGATTCGTCCTTTATTCGAGAATATTCCTTCTTCTAGGTAATAAGATTAAAATATTTATTAAAAAGTATAAAGTCTTATTTAAATTCCCGGATATAGTTCCGAGTATCCTCTTATTTAAACGGGTTATTATATATTTCCCGTAGTTTCTTTTATTAATCGGTAAAGCTAGTTAAGATATAAAGACCCTCTTTTTAATAATAGTTTATTAAGTTAAAGGCCTTTTTACCGATAATTAATTTAAACTTTATATAAACGATTTTATTACTATCGGTAGAGTAGTGGTTATAATTAATATATATCCGTTATATTAATATTTACTCTTAAGTATTTAATTTATTTTAGTCCCCTTTATATTCCGAGATATCTAGGAGTTTTTCGGATTTAGGAGGCGTTCGAGATCGGGAGGGAATAAATTATTAAATATTTAAAAGGGAAGACGAGCGTAGACCTATAATAATAGTATTATTAAGGATATTTTTATCGAATATCTAAAGCGGGGGCTAAGGTATAATTTAGGTTATAATAGGTACGGCCTAGGCTATTACCTAAATAATAGTATAGATTAAGGATTACGTATCTAGTATAGGAGGAGGAGGAGGCGTAAACGAGGATAAAATATCGAATAAAAGATTACTCTCGACCTAAATATATAGGTAATCGAAGGTATTTAAGAAACTAATAAAGTTATTCTAAACTTCGGCGAGGAACTATTATATACGGTCTTCGGGGTTAGGGGGTTAATCCCTTATAATAATTATCCTAATATTAAAGAGTACTAGCTAGATAATTAATCTTTTATAATATTAAGGGACGGGATTAATATCTAGATATTTATTAAATTAACGGCTAGGTTTATTAAACTATAGTTTAATTATAATATAGGAGTAGGTTAAGATAAAAAATAAAGAACGAAAGTTAAAATAGAGCTAGCTACTATCTAAATAGGAGTTAGTATACGGAGTATTTATTTATTTCCTATCCCGGCTATATTAGGATAGAAATAGGGAAACTAGCTTAGACCTAAATTAGATCTAAAATAAGTTAGGCTAGGTTAGGTTAATAAGGCCATATTATAATAAAATTCGAGTTCGATTTTATAATCCTATAATTAATATTTAGATAATACTTTCGTAGTTATTTCTTTTTAAAAAAAGTACTTTTATCGTTAATACTTTTTAGGGATATTAGGAGGTTCGTTTGAGTCGAATCCTTTTACGAGGTTATTTTTATTCGAAGATAAAGTATTATTAACTTCGACTAGGCTACGGTTTAATTTTTTATTTATGAATATTAACTATATATTATCTATAAATAGATAGATAAATAAAATAAACGAACTAAATAATAAAGACGTATTTACGATATTATATTAATAAAAAATAGAATAATTAGGTAAGGCTTTTACTTATAATTTAATTAACGTTTAATAATAACTAGTCTAATATAATAAAGTTTACACTATTCTTCGCGAACTATAATAAATATATTAATATATTCCTCGAATCTAGAAATAAACCAAACGCGTAAAAGGCCTTAATTTATATAATTAATATAAAGGTATTATATAAAAATATATAAACCCAAATTAATTATACGAATACTCGGACTAAGAAAACGGTGAATAAATATCGAAAAGAGTATCTTTAATTAAAAGAGGGGGATAAAGTATACTTTTTAATAAAGAATATAAAAAGTAAAAAACTAAATAAGAAATTAAATTATATTAAAATCGGACTATTTTCGATTAAGAAGACTAAAGGACTAGTTAATTATAAATTAAATCTTCTAGCCGACGCTAAAATATATTTAATATTTTATATCTCTTTATTAGAGTTAATAGACTTTAATATACTTTTATAAAATACTTTTTATTTTTAAATTAAAAAAGAAACGGAGTTCGAGGTAGAAAAAATTCTAAATAATAAAAATTAAAACTACCTCGTTAAATAAAAAGGATATAACGAGTTAGAGAGTATATAAGAGTTAATAACGAATTTAATTAACTACTAAAAACTTTTAAGGAAGTTTTAGAGACTACGGCCTAAAAAAACTACTCGTAGGTCCTAGGCGAGAAAGATTTTAAAGATATAAAATTTTTAAAATAAAGAACTTTAACGATTATATATTTTATTTTACCGAATTTCTTAAATTCTTCTAGGCGCTCTAATTTCTTTATATCCGTAAAATCTTTATTAAATATCTTTTATTTACACTTCTTTAGAAATTTCTTTTATTAGCGAAGCCTTTTTAGCTTTATATTCTTTTAACGAATAATTTCGTTCGCTATAGTAACGACCTCGTTCGTTATTTTTTATATAATTTTAATTATTTCCTCCTCGCGTTCTAAGTGTTCTAGAGTCTTATTAATACTAAAGAAATTAACGACCGATTTTAAAGACTCGTATTTTTTCCTAATCTTAATATACTCCCTATATTTCTTCGATAGAGAGAATAATCGATATTCGATTTAACGTATCGCGTAGTATATATAAATAATTATAGCTATAAAACCTTTAAAGATAATTTATTCTTATAAGTTATTACGTTACTTTATTTAACGAGAAGATATAAGATTATCTTTAAGGATAAAGAAAATTAAAAGAGAAGGGTAGTATTATAATTAAAATTCTCTACGAGTTTTAATATATTTAGTATATTTAATAAGCTAAGAGGTTATTTACTACTCGACGTAGTATATAAACTAATAAATAAATAAACGCTTAATTATTTATCTACTCGACACGGGAATAAGCGAGTAAACGGATAAATAATATAATTTCTTTCTTTTATATAGACTATGTACTTTTCCTAGTAGATAAAAACTTCGTACTTAACTTCTCTTAAAACTTTTAATTATAAATTCTAAATATAGATATTTATTAAACTATTAATTAAGTTTATTAAATTTATTTAGTTTTATTTTATATTAATACGAAGCCTATTATTCTTTAATTCTTAATACTCCTCTCTACGAGTACTAACCTAGGTCCTATCGACGTTATACTAAGGTATTGAACGGAGAGCCTTAATATATCGCTACTAGTCTCTCGACTATATCTATCGTTTATTTTATATCTTTATTCTAGTATTTCCTCGACCTGCGCCTTCATAACCTTTTCGAAAGTATTTCGATAAACGGTAGACCTTTCTTTACTTATTATATCTAGTATAATTTCCGACTAATTAATTTAATTAAATATTAATTTTAGTACTCTTGTTAACTCCGTTAAAGAAATATCGAGGTATAAATTAATAAGAGTATTACTAGTATTAAGGGAGGGATAACTCTCTAAAGGAGATAATATACTCGTAATTTTTATCTTTCGAATAATTTTATATTTTCTTATCTCTTCTTCTTCTTAAGTATTATCTAGACCGTTAAGCGGTATAGAGTATTCCTAATTATTTCTTAATACGGGGTAGAGAGTGCGCGGAAGGTCCGTTTTAAAATATTTCTTCGTTCGTAGGTAGATTCCGGGTTCCGAAAATTCTAAAATTAAATTACTAGGTTTTCTCTTTATACCGGTAGCGCTTAATTAATTCGATTTAAATTATAGAATAAAATATTTAAACGTAGTGTAGTTATGGATTTTTAATTTATAAAATATTAATATAATACCTTCTACTATTCCCGGAAGATTTTTACTTTTTAAAATATTAGATAACGACTCGGTTTAATTCTAACTTGCTCGTGAAAGCTTTAGTTCTAACTCCCCCCTAATATATATTTTATTTCTAGCTCCTCCCTACTTCATTTCTAACTCTCTCTACCGCGGGGGTTTATTTCTAGCTCTACTCTTATAAGTTTAAATACCCTCCAAATTTATATACTTTCTAAGTTTATATACCTTTTAATATTATACGTACTCTAAGTTTATATACCTTCTGAGTTTATATATCTTTTAATCTTATATAACTTTTAAACTCGTATATCTTTCAATTTTATATATCTCTAAATTTGTATACCTTCTAAGTTTGTATACCTTTTGATATTGTACGTATTTTAAATTTATATACCTTCTGAGTTTATATATCTTTCAATCTTATATAACCTTCAAACTCGTATACCTTTCAATCTTGTACACCTCCAAATTTGTATACCTTCTAAGCTTGCACACCTTTTGATATTATACGCACTCTAAGTTTATACACCTTCTGAGTTTATATACCTTTCAATCTTATACAACCTTCAAACTCGCATACCACGCAGTGGGTCACGACTACCACGTTGGGCACGTCAGCTCAAACGACCGTGATCAAGTACCCCAGCTTGAGCATCAACGTGATCGCCGAAATGGACCCATTCGCGGACACGACTTCGAACATGTACGTCAGCGTCGACGAGAACGAGGACCTGGCTCCGGTCGGGGAGGTAGATGAGAAGACGGACCAGATCGCGCGCGACTTCGTGACCAAGATCGCGAACCAGACGATCGACTCGCGTGTGATCGAGCGCATGAGCAGGAGCCCGGACGCCGCGGCGCTTATGGCCCTGCCCGCCTCCAAGATCTGGGTGGTGGCCATGGTCTCGATGTCGATTGAGACCTTCTACGCGATGAGGTTCATGTGCTTGTCGTTGCAGGAGTTCACGGACATGGTCACGCTTGGGAACATCAACGAGATCAGGCAGGTGTACTCGACGTTGAACATCAGGATGGAGCAGCACGTAGACACCGTCAGGTACGGGGACAACTTCGAGGAGAGGAACATGTTTGGGATCGTGCACCCGAGCGTGTTCATGATTCAGCGCGACAACCCCGAGACGGACACCATGGCGACCATGTATGCGCTGATGAGGCAGAGGATGTTCATATACATGAACACCTTCCTGAACAAGGCCCCGCTCTTGACCGAGCCCTTGGGCCAGTCCCTGAGTGACGGGTGGATGGGGTTCCTATTTTCGAAGGAGTTCTAGTTGGAGCACGTAGTCAAGCCCGAGGTCGCGGCCAAGTCCTGGCAGCCGAGGAAGCATCTCAACCCGACTCAGTAGGCGGACACGATGGCGTAAAACTACGCCATCAAGAGCACGGAGTCGATCGTGGGCCTACCGTGTTCCCGAGCAGGGACTGAAGAAGCCCACCCTCCTAGCCCTCCTCCACCTTTAACTTTTGATCTTACACACCATCTCAGCTTGTAAACCTCATACTCTCGAAACTTGCATTAATTCTGAATTATAATCACCCTCACTTCTTCCTTCTAATATTGCACATCTTATAAGGCCTTAGATAGTATTATATAGTAACTCAACTATATTATTATATAGGCCCGTAACTTAATAGAAATTATTATACCGAAAGCTAGACGTCTTAGTAATAGGATTATCTACTAGAGGGGTTCCGCCGGTTCGCTAACTACGGGTAATTTTCAAAATACCTAGACCCCTCTTTTATTCAACTTAGGACTCTTAATGAATTAATATTTAACGAGCACGACTATTCGATATTTATATACCGCGCTTATCTCTCGCGCCGTAATAATAAAATAAGTAAACGATATATATAAATTACTAAGATTATAGTAAATCTACCTAACTTTCGTAAATATAACCGGCGAGAATTATATATAACGATTATTTATTAAATTAACTAGGTTTTGTTTAGTTTAACTTTAATAAATTTCTCTATTTAATTAAAAATTATAGTTATCGATATAAAGATACTAAAAACCTATATAAATACTACCGAGAAAAAAGCGACGCCTTATATAAAAAGTTTATAAAGACTTTCGGCGGAAGATATTACGATATCTATTATAAAGACTTCAAGAGATTATATAATTAGGAACGATATATAAGAAAGAAATATAATAGTTTAATACCGATTATTAAAGATTTAATTCTTTTAGAATTAACTCCGTAGCTCGCTAGGTTATAATTACGGCGAAGAGAAATAATTATTAAATCGGGCCTTAGACTTTCTACGGAGTAAATAAACTTATATTAACTTTATTAATTAGATATTAACCGTCCTACTCCCTTTATTAAGAGTTTTATATATTCGGGTAATATAAATATAAGTTAAATTAATAATTTATCTCTAGATCCGGATTTTCTAGTCTATTAAAGTATTTAAAATACGAACGAAAACTCTAGTCTCTAAATTAATATAATACTATAACGAACCCTCGGAATAATTACGAATCCTTTTATAATTACTAGACTTTTTTATTAAAAGGTAGAGACCTCGCTTCTATATTAAAGTTATTTTTAAAAACTTTAAACTTCTCTACCGTTTACTTTCTAGTCCTCTTATATTCTCTAGGTTATTCCGGAATTCGAGAGGATATATTATATCGTAGAATCTTTCTATAGAAATAATAGGATAAATATAATAATATATAATAAATTACTCTACGTAATTATAGCTTTAACGAGTAGGTTGTTTATTTTTTTCTCAAATAAGATTAGGCTCGCGTAAGCTATAGAGTTTTATATTTAATTTAATTTAATCGTTTAATTTAATCGTACTAGATATATTAGTAAATAATTCGCCGACGTATTTATTTAGTAATTAGTTACGGTATTATATATTTGAATCCTTCGAGTCTAAGAAGTTAAGTTTATTTAGGTTAATATTTACGGTTTATATTTATTCCCGGGATTAGACCCTAGAATCTTCGTAAATTAAATAATTTAATAGTTTCTTAGTTACGCTACTAATAATAACTTTAGATTTCACGATTTTAAAGGACTTTTACTACCCTATTTTAAATATACCTAGGAATATATTTAGAGAGAGTCGTATCCTACTCTACTAACTTATACCCGTAATAATTTAGTAGAAATATATTTAGTAGTATATAGTCTAGCTACTACGTCCCGTATAAATAATATAACCGCTTTATTAGTTAGGATCTAAGATACCGGGCTACTAAACTATCTACGGATAACGATTATAAATTAATAAAGTATTTTACTACGATTAAAGGGCGACTATAATCGATTTAAAATTTTATTACGAAATATTCTCGAGGGGCCTACTATCGACCTCGTAGATATTAAATTATATTATATACGTAGACGCTTACTCTTTTCTCGGATAAAAAATATAATTTTATATAAAGAGTTTAATAAAGTAGTATCGTATTTAGTAATTTAAGAAGTAAAAACTTCGCTAGTTTCTAAATTAAAACTCTAAATAATTCGAATAAAGAATATTATTATCGGTAGGGTATTACGGTATAATAATTAATTTAAATATATATACTACTACTTTAAAGAGTATCTTAAGACGATTCTTTATAACTTAAATCGTTTTTATATTATATACTATCTAGCCGACGTCTACTGTGAATTAAAAATCCTAGGAGAAATTGAAAATTTAATATTTAACGAAGTAAAGTGGTTAAGGGCCCTAGGTAAATAATATTCGAAATTATTTCGACGTTTAAATCTCCCGTTAACGGAGGTTTATATTAAATAAAGAGCTCCCGAGGTAGCTAGAATTATTCTTCGAGAATTTCTAAATATTTTTAACGAGGTAGTCGGCCACGATATAATTAATTAATTAAACTATATCCGTGCGATAATCGGCCTAGCGCGCGTATATTAGAATAAATCTTAATAGTCCGAAGTTTATTAGATTTTAGAGCGCGCTCTTAGTCTTATAGAGAAATACGGAACTTTTTTAAAAAAGAACTTTTATATAAGAGTTATCTATCTTTTTCTTTCCGTTATATATTTTAAATATTACCGGTATTAAAAGGCCCGGATAGTTTTAATATTAATAAATAATATCCTTCGTAAATAAATACCTCGGTATTTTATATTAAATATAAATATATATTTCTTAAAGTATTTAATATTAAGCGCGTAATCTTTTTAGCGATCTTTAGTTAATTAGATTTATAACTTTTACCTTTATAAACGGGCTCCTAGCGCGACGGTAAATATCGTAATAATATAGTATCCTAGTACCCGGTGAGTATTAATATATCGACGAATCTCTACTAGGCGATCTATATCTATTAATAACTAAATTATCCTAAGATTTAAAAGTCCGTAATAGAATTCGTCTATATTAATAATACTAAGAGCTGACCCGAGGGGGAAATTTATTATATAAATAGTCGTATATAGTTAATTAATACGAGTCGAGTATAGCCTCTTAACTCGTATATAGTAACTAAATAGAGAGAAACTACGAGGTGAGAAAAACTATATAGAAAACCTCTTTTAAATTTTGATTTATTATAGAGAGCTATATACCGCCTTAATAATAAAAGAGCGCTTACGAAGTCTAATTTGGACGATATACGCGGCTCTAATAATATAGTAGAATAATTAAAATTATTTAATTACTTAGTATAGGCTCCTATTCTTTAATAATATAAATTATTTTTTAAATAAAAATTATAGATTAAAGATCTAAATAATTTTAATATTATATATATAATAGGGATAAAAGGAAAGGGTAGTATTTATATATTTACTACTTCTTTCCTTAAGGTATACGGGAACGTTAACGGATATTTTTAAAAAATTAAACTCTATATATCACCTTATATAAAGTATATACGTAAGAGGATTTATATTAATAACGAGCCGATATCGAAAGAGTTTTTTACTATATATTTTTTCGAAATCTAGAATAAACTATTGGATTATATTATATTTATTTTAGATATTCCCCGATACCTCTAACTCTTAACTCTTCTCTTACTCTATATATTTATTAAAGAAAAAGTAGACGTAGCGATTTATAAAACTTACTTTAACGGAGAATTTAATACGATAAATATTATTAAGGCGCCGACTATTACGGCTATTATATCGATTATAATAAATTATATTAAACTACTCGGCTTAATAATCGAGAATATTACCTAGTATAAAGTAGGGATTTTTAAATTAAAAAGTATAACTTTTTCGACTCTTTAAGAGAATACGGTTACTACGGTCCTCTAGTAACAAGTAACTAAAAAAGGAGTTATATTAGAATTTATTAATATCGACTTTATACTCCCGATAAATACTACGGCCCTAAAGCCAAAGGCTTAGAGAATAAATTACTCTCTAGTATTTATAATAGTTTAGATTTAGTTCTTTATAAAGGTACCTAAAGCGTAGGCCTATATAAAAGACTTTCTCGTTTATAATATAAAGTAATTTCTTAACCCAAGACGATATTAATAAATTAATAATTGAAATTACTAATAATTTCTTAATAGAGTATATACTAAACGGAGTTTATAATTTACGGTATAGTAGTTTACTAAGACTATCTTAAAGAACGAAAAGTAGGTTACGATATTTAGATTATAAAATAAATATTATAATTTAACTACCTCTAGGAGTACACGTATTCTTATATTTAATTATTTTTTAGAACGAGATAGTATAGTATTTCTACGTTATATTATATAGTCCCTATAAGACTGTAACCTTCAAATATAATATATCATTTTGAGTATATATAATGAAAGGCGAGACGGTAGAACTAGGATTAATATTTCCTTTTTTATATAGAGATAGAATACGAGCTAATTCCGTTTATAGATAGAAATTTGAAGAATCGCTTCTCCTTAGAGATTTAAGAGAGTTATATTTAGATTTAGAGGAACCTAGATTATCGGGCTATAATATTACGCGAACGAATAATTAAAGAAATATTATATCGGGCGAAAGAAATCGGTAATTAAAACGATAGTATATAAATATTAATAACGGGAAGTTTATACCTAATTAATAGAGCGCTCTATCTCTTAGAGCCTAATTATTCGGTAGAGTATCTCTATTAATATATACTATTATATATACGATTAGTATCTTTTATAACGATATTATTATAGTTAGTATTCGGTTTATATATATATTATAGTTATAATTTCCTTTTTATTTTTAAGCCCGATAGTTTTCTAGCGCCTTTTTATCGATTTGGCCCTTAGTACTCTTTAGAAATCTTTATAACCCGTTTATTTAAATTCGTCCTTTATTTAATTACTAAATTAAATAAAATTATCTACTAACTATATACCTCCCGGATAGACGGAAATATTTTCATTTAATTATACTAGATTTTTAGAAGCGGGGAACTTCCGTAAATTATATAAAAAGAATATATAATTAAAGAGAATAATAAAACGAATAAAAAATTTATTAAAACTCTTTATCTATACTAGTTACTATAACGGGCTACTATAAATATATATTTATTATATAAAATATAGTTAGAAAATCGTCCCGTTAATATCGTTATTTTAATTACTTTATTTAACTCGCCCTTCGATATCTAAGGCGCCTCTAGTAGATAAAGTAACCTTATTATTCTTTTTAATTAATAAGAGCCTTATATCGCTATTAATATATTAAATATATATATAGTATTTATATAAAACAATATTAAGTTATATAGTAAATATTATATAGAGCGGACCGCGAAAGGTAATAGGTAAATTATATTTATAAAACTAGGATTAAATTCGACGGGATAAGACCGGGGAAGCCGTTATAAATTAGAGAAAAATTAATTAATAATTTATTTAATTAATAGTTATAATAGTTAATATCTAGAGAGTTTATAGATTATTATATATTAAATTACTAACGAGAAATATTAGTATACTTTAATATAAAATAAAATATAACTTAAGGGTATTTACCTCGAAATTATTAAAATACTCCTCTTACCTATACTTATCTCTAAAATATTAATTTTTTAACTTTTATAATCACTTAACCTCTCTTTTCAAATACGGTATTTAATAGTAAATACCTTTAATAATTAATTTAACGTTAATAATAGTTTTAAAAACTCTATCCCCACGATCTTTAAAAGTATTAAATCTATAGGGAATTAATAATCTACGTTATAAATTAATATAATTTTAATAATATATTATACTCCTTTATAATAGTTAGCGCCTTTGGATCCACCGAATAAATAGTTAATATATTCAAGTTTAACTATATTACTCTTCTTCGGTATATTAATATTATTACTTATATTTAAGATTACTCGATTAATACCTATTATATCTAAATACGATATTAATATGTTTTTAGAGAAATAATAAATATATATTAATCGAGGTGAGACTTTATGGATAGGGACGACGGGTTTATATATAAATTATTTCTTACTTGTAGTTACGAGTATGGTTCTAGTAAATGTTCGAGTCGTACTAGGTTAATATTAGAGGGGAAGTAGAGCCACGTACCTATACCGCGGCTTATTTATTTTCAAAATAGTATAATAGAGTAGTAGTGTATAGCGTAGTGTAGGAGCGGTGTAGTATAAGAGCGGTATAGTATAGAAGAGCGGTGTAGTGCGTAGAGCGGTATAGTATATAGGGTAGGTTCGTGAATTAGCTTTAACGAGACCTTATCCCTAAAATAAAAGAGGAAAATAGAGCGATAAGATCCTTAACCTACCCTACTATTAAACTTGAAGTAGAAAATAGAGCGATAGGTAAGTCTCTTTATAGCTAGTATTATAGAGCTATAAAATACTCTATAACTAGTATATCGTTTTTAATATAAATAGGAGTAAACTCTTAACGAAGATCTCGTATCCTAAATTCCCCTATAATACTCTAGTAATATTTATAAATTATAAGATATACGTTTACCTATATAGATTCTAGAAGAGTTAGTTATTTTTTTTCCTACGAAGTTTGTCTTATCTAATAGCTTAAATTATATATAATACTAACTCCTACGTAACCTCCTACGCCTTTTCCCACGCCTGAGCCTAGGGCTACCTAGTTAGAATTCAGGTATATTCGAGTCACACGCGTAGTAGAGGATTCGAGGACTTTATTAGAAGATAATATCGAAGTAAAACGCCTTAGTCATTATCGGGAAATTATAACTTATATACTTTCCTAGTTTTTAGGACCGACTATTGATTTAGACCTATATAATTAATTATAGAAACTCTTTTACGTCCTAATATATTAAATCGAATCGAGTTATTATAGATAACTCGATTCGGAGTCGGGAGTTAATATTACTAGTAAAATTAAATTAAGTAAATTTTATAAAATTATAATCTATAAATTTTATATTTAGTAGCTCCTCTTTTTAGGGTATAAGTTATATATCGATTACGACCCGACGGTATTAATAAGAGAAGATATTTTAATTTATAATACTTTGGAGGCGATTAAGAGGGGTCGTACTCGCTTTCTTTATAATACTATATATAGGATTCGCTCCGGATATTATCGAGGATATAAGGAATATTATTATAATCTTACTCGATTAAATAACCTAAGGGTATAGCTTGAAAGAGTGTTACTAATCTACGATATTCTCGTAAACTCTTCGCTATTCCGGCTCTTAGATTCTATTAATATTCTTTAAAAATCTAATTTATATATTCGTAAATATTTTACGTAATACCTTAAGTTCCTTAATTTAAATTCGTTATAGAATTACGATTTTTACGAGGCCCTAGAGCTCTTTATAAAAAACTAAACCGACTTACTTTAATTTTTCTAGAAGTATTATATAGATCCGTTTAAGACTTTTTTAGAACTTAAGGTATTAAGTAAAATATTATATAATTTAGAAATTTAAATAATTTCTTTAGTCTAGGCCGTATTTAAACTCGCCGGCGGTATAATAAACTATCGATAATATATACTCGATTAAGAATATATAGTTAGCGATAACTTTAACTTATATAAGATTCTAGTCGGCGTTAACAATATAAACGAGTTTAGGAATTTTAATTTTAAGGAAATATATAATATACTATTAAAGTCCAAAGTTTTTATTAATAATATAGATATCGGTACACTAGATATAGTAGAGTAGAGTATATAAATAATAAAATACCTACCTATCGGCTTCTTAGAGGGATATTTAATATATAATCGTAAACGACGAGCCTAATTATTATTAATATTATTAAAATCTTCCGTCGTAGGTACTGAGTAAACTAGGCTTAGGATAAATAGATATTATTTATATATATTTGTAATTATCTCTTCTATTAATGAGAAGAGTAGTATTAATATATAGTAGCGAGTATACCTACTATCGACGTTCATTTCTTCGAAAGTTAGAGGATAATATACTATTACTTCTTACTTCGGTTTTAATATTTCATAGTCGGCCTCTCCGAGTACTTAGTAAATAAATAAACTCGGGGGATATTTTAAACCTATATTAATAATTATTAAAAGATTTTTAGAACTCTTAAAAACTAAAGTAACTCGTATTAACCCTAGTTACTTTAATATACTATAGACGACTTCTTCTTTATACTTCGAACGATATTATTCTATTTATTAACGGTTACTATTTAGCCGACCTAGATATTCTATTAAATAGTAGGTCTTTAAGTAACTAGCGAGCGGTCTTTAAAAAAAATAAGATTTTCGTTCCTATAAATCCTTACTACCCTCGGTAATAAATATAGAGATAAGATTTAATTTCTCGCCGTTATATTTAATAAAGATATACCCTCCCTAGAACCATTCGACGGATTTACGGATTAGTATAGGGAAGGGAGGATTAAGAATAAACTCTTTTACCCAACTACTTTCAAAGGGGTACGTGGTTTACGTTTAATATATATAATACTAGAGTTTAATTTAGATAACGGTTCTCCCTCCCAAAGTATTAATAATATTATAGAAGGTTATTTAATAATAGAGCTCTTTAGAAAGAGTCCTAAGGATACGAGGCGGATAAAAACTATAAATACCGTAAATCTTAATAAAGAGTTTTCGTAACTAGATAAAGATTTCGAAACCCCGTAACTTAATCTAAATATAAAGGCTTTCGGAGTGTATTAACTAATATATAATAATACTAGTAGGGTTTGAGGTATACGTTATTATACTAGACTTATCTAGTTTTAAACTCTATTAATTATACTAGCTTTTTCTATACTCTATCCACTATATATTACTCTTTATATATTTAATACTATTTATAACGCTCCTTAAATAAATATAGCTAGGAAATAATATAATATATTAAATAATTAAATTAAGCTTCGTTTGACGGCCCTATTAACTTCTTAATCTATATATATCGTAATCTTTTTAACTAGTATATTACTATATATAGAGTACTAAATCTAGATTCGGGAACTAACTTTTAGAGTAAAGAGTTACTATTGACGCCGGGGAGCTAGTCCTAGAGTAGAGGGGCTAGTAATAGAGTAGAGGGGCTAGTAATAGAGTAGAGGGGCTAGTAATAGAGTAGAGGAGCCAGAATTAGAGCGGGGAGCTAAAATTAGAGTAGTAGAGCTAGAAGGGGATTAGGGGAGTTAGGAGTAAATAAGAAAATATATTATTACTAACGAGTAGTTATCTTATCCTAATTAATAGTGAATTTCTATCCGCGCTTTAATTTCTATATTAGAAAATTATACTCTAATTCCAAGCTACACGATCGTTCGATTACTAAATATACTTTAATATTATCCGTTATAATATACTCGAACGCTTTATATTAGATACCAAAGTCTAGGGAGGGTAATAACGTACCGGAATATATCGTATTTTCATTTTAGACTATAACGTAGCCTAGATTACTACTTATTATATAGCGTATCTTTTACTATTATTCTTAACAAAGAGTCTAGAGGTAGATATAGATATAGATATATAAAAAGTATCTAGAGGTATATTATTAGCGAAGGGTGATTTATAATATTTTAAATATTCTTAATTATACCTAGTTAATACGATGACCCTTCTCGTTATTTATATAATTATATTTATTAAACCTTTTTTGGGGCCGCCTATCGTCCGAATTAAAATATTTATATTATTTAATACTCTTCCCGTAGTTCTCTATATTCTTATCTAGTAGCCTTCTCGTTCTCTCGGAATCTTTATATATAGGCTTATCGATATACCGACGGTTATTAGAGTAAGTATCTGTAGGTAGAACGAAACTAACACGTCGAGGACAATAATTCTATAAGTCGCGAATCTGTTTATCGGCGCTAAATATATAAAATAGAGTATCGCGACGAACCTAGAGCTCTTTTCGGTTCGAGCGCCGAGAGAGTTAAATATCCGCGTTCTTTAAGATATAATATTCGATATATTTACGAATTATATAGTCTTTATATTAAGGGAATAAACGTCGAGAGATATATTTTAAAAACCTTTCCTTTATATTTAGATTATTAATCGGTATATTTTAAAGAGTTTTTTAAAATCTTTTATACTCTTCCTCGGGTTACGTTTAAATAAAAAGTATTATTTATCTCTTAAAGCCGACCGCTATAAGACTAGGAATATCTAGTCTTTAATTATTTCGTTTTTAAACGAGGTAGTATTAATAATTAAAGTCTCTATATATCCGGGAGATTAACGACTACTCGTCGAAAATAACTAGAGTATTAAATTAGCGGTATAGTACTTTAGTCTAGTATATAAGGATATATTTAACTATAAATATAATTTAATCTTTATATCGATATCGTTATAGTATTTTATTATCTTTAACGGCGTAATAATAATATTATAACGGGGTTCGTAATCCTCTATTTATATAATATCGTTAGTTATAATTTACTAGTATATTCTTTAAGAAGTTTAATATATAATATATATTACTAACCCCCGTAAGAGTTAATCTAGCCTAGTTATAAAGTAATTATCTTCGCCGAATAAATATCTTTATATATTCTCTAACGTAGTTACCTCCTCGCTCGTCGAAAGCCTCGAGGGAGATCGCGGTATATAAGAGTTCCTACGGCTCGAGTCCCTTATTAGGTTTTAAAACGAAGGAGATTCGTTAGAAATACTAAAGAGGCCGAAGTATTCTTTAGCCGGTATATTAAATAATTTCGTAATAAAATATAACTCGAGTAATATTTATTTTCCTATAATAGAGGAAAGAAGTATATTTAATACGGCTTATTAAGTAACGGTTTTAAAGTAGAGAATAATAATAAAAAGATAATTTACTATACGACGGGAGGAGGTAGAAAAGGAGGGAGAAATAGTTTTAAAAGGGTACTAGGTTTATAACACCGAGTCTCTTACTTAATTAGATATATAATTTAAATAACGAGTTTTAGGAGGAGATTACTCGAGCTCTTAACCCGATACAATAACCTCGTCGAACCTTAGAGGTTGATTTTAGTCTAGTATTATAAATCGCGCCCTTTATAGATATATTTAATACTACCGTCTTCTCCGTATATAAGATACTATTAATTAAAGCGAACGATAGTATTAACCTTTTATATTTATAAAGAAACGGGGTGTAGCCTTAACTCTATTAAAATTAGATTTATTCCTATTTATAGAGTTTTGAAGTAATAATTATTCGTTTATCTCTAATTTGTAATCCCTATACCCGAGCGCTAAATTTCTTACTCCGAGTACTATTATTATTTCCTCCCGCTAACCTTTTTATAATTTATTATAATTATATTATTATCTACCTTACCGCGAGCGGAAGTTTTTACACTCTAACTTTTTCGCGAAATAATATCCCTCGATATAGATCTCTTTCTCTTTCGTCGAACGATAATATAGTAGGTAGATTTATATTTATCTCTAAATTATCTTGATTTTAAAGTATTAATTAACGAGTTCTTTTTATCGACTAGGACTTTTAAAAGTAAATAAAGTTATTAATTAAAATTAAAAAGACTTTCCCTTAACGTGGCTCTCTATATTTATATCAATTTATTAAGCGCGCTAAAATTTACTTATAGTCGCTACAGCCTCGAAAAAATATTAAAGTTTATTAAATATATAAAAATAAATGGATTAAACTTTTATATAATAGTTATTATAGTAATCTCTTATCTATTTAAAAGAAGCGGGGTAAAGTATTATAATAAATATACTAAATTCTTATTTAGAAAACGATTTATAAAAATAGTTATATCGAAATATAAAGTTATCGACGACTTTTTAATATATAAGACCATCGGCAAGTCCGGAAAAACAGTTCTGCAAAATCGCTACTTAATCGGTGCAAAATGTGTATTTTGCAGCCTTGGCAAATCTTGGCGCCAAGATTTTTAAGTTAGAGTTAAGGTCTACGCGGGAGCGCTAAACTTAATCCTAAAAGTAGCTTTATAGCCCTATAGGGCAACGCTAGTAAAAATCTAATTAAAAATTC
>JAABUW010000742.1_pt1 | contig 60680 bp, 14 predicted proteins | sample 5560081 | NCBI WGS metagenome assembly JAABUW01 (sample SAMN10711882, study PRJNA513363) | rock metagenome | isolation source: Antarctica rocks | place: Antarctica: Victoria Land, Knobhead sud | reverse complement strand
AATAAATAAATAAATAAATAAATAAATAAATAAATAAATAAATAAATAAATAAATAAATAAATAAATAAATAAATAAATAAATAAATAAATAAATAAATAAATAAATAAATAAATAAATAAATAAAAAAATAAATAAAAAAATAAAAAGATAAAAAGATAAAAAGATAAAAAGATAAAAAGATAAAAAAGAAAATAAGAAAGAAATTAAGAAATTAATAGACTAATAAATTAATAAATTAATAAATTAATAAATAAATAAATAAATAAATAAATAAATAAATAAACTAATAGATTAATAAATTAATAAATTAATAAATTAATAAACTAATAGACTAATAGACTAATAGACGAATAGATGAAAAGACAAACTTCAAGTTTACTATCGTTCATAGTATATACGAGGTCATGATTTGAAGTATTGGAAATACGCTAGTCGGCGATTATAGAACTTCAATAACTCACGCAGTTTCTCTATTCTAGGTAGTAACCACGTAGATATTATTATAAAGCTTAGATAATTAAGATTATTATTTATTATATCTAGTTATAATAAGATTTTTAATTTTAAGGTCATATTTACTCGCTACGCTATCGATATCTAATTAATTATAGGGTTTAATAGGAAGATTCGAATATTAGAAAAGGCGAGTTTTGGTGTACGGTGGCCGGCTTGGCTACGGTAGCCATTTTCCAATACTTCAAAACATGACCTCGTAACACTACTATTTACTTTGTATTGAACTTTATCGCCCCGTAATCTCCTTGCGGAGATAGCGACAATTCCGCCGCTCCCGACGTCACTGCCCTCGGATGCCGTTCTACCAATGACCATCGTTAGCATGTATCACTCGATTTTGATTGCTCCTTGGGTGACAGCGACTTCTCTCAAAATATGCTTACGCGGGCTCTTCGACCCCTTCATTCAACAAGAGCCCCAGTTGCCCATCGCATCTCCCGGAGCTTCGCCAAACCACAATACATACGAATGGCTTCAACATTTCCTGACCTTCCTATCTTCAGGGCAATCTCCTCACACGACCCCCAAAGTACTGCTATAATACACTCAAAGTCGAACAGGACATTCACGTATGGGGAGCTGCTCAAGGACGTTGAGGACGCGAAGATCAAATTGTACAGCCAATTGAAGAAAACGTCCCCCGAATCAATTGGAGGTCAGAGGGTTGCTTTCTTGGTGGAGAATGGCTACGATTATGTGGGTGCGAATTATGGAATCTCCCCCGTTGATACATGCATGACTGATGACATACAGTGACGCTCCTCTCCATATTCGCCTGCGACAATATCGCCGTCCCCCTCTCCTCTGGCTTTCCTGCGAGTGAGCTTCGATACATACTCGAGAACAGTGAAGCTGTGACACTTGTTTCGTCTGAAAAATTCCAAGGAAAGGCGGAAGAAACACTGAAAGAGGGTTTAGAGCATTTGGAAAGAAAGCCAGCTTTGTACCTCGTTGAGAAGAGGCGGCAAGGCAACGGGCACGACCACGTCCAGCTAGTACCCTTACCATTGAACAAGGGCGGTATGATGCTATATACGTCAGGAACGACGAGTCGGCCCGTGAGACCAATATTCTAGCTCCTCAGCGCAGCGCTGACACGCCCCACAGAAAGGCGTACTTTTGCCCGAGAGCGTCCTCACAGCCCAAGCTCAATCCCTACACAAAGCCTGGAACTACACTGCACAGGATCATCTCCTCCATATCCTGCCTCTCCACCACATCCACGGTACCGTCAATGCCCTTTTGACACCCCTCTTCGCCGGGTCAACTATTGAATTTATGTTCCCATTCAATATTGACGCAGTCTGGGAACGATTAGCCGCGCCTTTTCTACCCGAGGGAAAGAGCAAGGAACCGATTACATTTTTGACAGCAGTGCCCACAATATACAACCGTTTCCTTGGCTCCCACGAAAAATTGTCTCCGCCTATGCAAGATGCAACCAAGCAGGCATTGGCACCTAAGAATCTGCGATTGAACATATCAGGCTCATCGGCGCTGCCGACGCCGACGAAAAAAGCATGGACAGAGCTCAGTGGTGGTAACATTCTGCTTGAACGATACGGTATGACTGAAGTGGGCATGGCTCTGAGCTGTGGCTTGGACTTTCAGGACAGAGTAGACGGCAGTGTCGGGTGGCCATTACCTTTGGTGCAAGCGCGACTGGTTGACAGCGAGACACAGGAAGTGATTCCAGTAGGCGATGAGGTCGATAAAGATGGTATGGAAAGAGAGGGTGAAATACAGCTGCGTGGCCCCACCGTCTTTTCAGAGTACTGGCGCAACGAAAAGGCGACGTCAGAAGAGTTCGTGGCAGCAGAAGATGGAGGCGGAAAGTGGTTCAAGACTGGTGACATTGCAACGAGGCAAGCTGTCGAGGGCGCTGGGCAAAGCGGACAGGACTGGCCAAAAGGTCCCATGTACTTTATTCGAGGGAGGAAGAGTACAGACATTATCAAGAGCGGTGGCGAGAAAGTCAGCGCGTTGGAAATCGAAAGAGAGCTCTTGTCATTGTAAGGTTTCTTCGCCACTTTCACCGAGTGATCTTGCTAATATATATACAGGCCTCAAATTTCAGAAGCAGCAGTAGTTGGTGTTGCATCAGAACAATGGGGCCAGAAAGTGGCAGCAGTCGTGATTCTAGATCCTGCTCATGCTCAGACTGGTAAAGGGGGCAAGACTTGGGGTGTCATGGATATGCGAAGAGCGATGAAAGATAAGCTTGCAAGCTATAAGATACCACAGGAGCTGAAGGTGGTTGAGGAGATTCCTAAGAACGCAATGGGTAAAAGTAGGTATTTTACCATTTTACCCTTTCAGAGCTAATCAGTCTTTCAGTCAACAAAAAAAGTCTAATAAAGGAAATATTTGGCAACGATACCTGAGAGGGGATCTTGAACCTACAAATTATACTTTCTCGTACATACTCAGACACCTTCTGCGTCAAGTGGTGACACACTTCGACGAGTCGACGCTTGGAGCTAGACTCTCAACGATTTGGGGAATCGTTAGGAGCATACCTAGAGGTCTTGCTATTATTGGTATATTGGTCTAGGAATCTAGTTCTCCAGCCGTTGATTGACTAGCTTGGGGCAGATGCTGAAGGGACATGACATTAGCTGGAAGCTTTCCCTTCCATGAGAGAAGTGCGCTGTCCAAGACTCTGCCAGACCGCCTCGATAGGTCTACGTGTCAGGCGCCTCAGCAGCAAAGACACGAGAAAGCTTTGATCCAGAGGAACAAGCTACTACACCGTCGGCGAACCCTACTTTTGTGGCTTCTGTGTCCGTGACGAAGCACACCGCATTGCCCTGGGCTGTTTCTGTGGCGGTCTGGCGTAGGTGAAGCGTACAAGAATGCAGCATGCTTCCTCGCCATGATCAGACAGCATGCCCCGTCACTTAATTGGCATAATCAAGATAACCCTCCATTCCTCGATTGGATGATTTCAAATGCATCTAGCTGCAATGTAAGCTTACTTACATTAATGGAAGACACGTTATGGGCGGCCGGCCACCAAGTGAACCACTTCAGTTCGCTCGCTAATGCTTGATAACCCACTGTCTGGCTTTTCGTAAACTGTACATGCAAGATCAAAGTGATCGAGGCCGGGAAGATGTGCGCCTCGGTGCTTCGGATAAAGCCTGCGCTCAGCATCCGAGGCCCAGTATAAATTTAGCGTATCCAAAATTCTGATTTGATTCAAACATACAACATAGTAATCGTTACTCCCAGTCAAATGTTTTGTACATATGAAAGATAGAAAATAACTGCCGTGGCTATAATAAGGTACAAATTATAGGAATCGATCAAATCATGAGTGAGTTATAATAGAAAAGAACAACTTATGTAGAAACCTACTCTTGATTTACTTGTGAATTCCTACATCAACGAAAATGACCCGTATATAAAGAGAATATATACGAGAGTCATAGACTTGAATATCACGATTTCAAAAATATAATAAACTGGATATATACAATGCTTATTATGATAGAAGCGTCTGAATATTTTGAATCAGAAGTATGGTGTGTGGATCTACTTTGCCAAGGATTCCTAACAATGTTGGGCCACGAATACTAAATTGCTAGGTATTCCTCAGAATTTTGCGGAACCATTGACGCCGACGCTAAACGGATGGCCCGCGCACTAAATTTTGGGTGGGCCAACTACTAAAGTCGAGTGGAATAGGATATAGACGTAAATATATTATAAATCTACCCTAAATAGTTAAATTTGAAACTATTTAAGTATTATAAGGTCTTATTTTACTATAAGTTTACTTTACTACCGCTCTTCTTTTACCGTCGTTATAATCGTTATTATTTTAAAGCCTATTCGCGCCCTTATCTAGTACGAATTCGAGTTAGGATATAGTATCGATAGTATTACCGCCGGCCCCTATAATATAAACCTACGTATATTATAGAGGATAATAACGATATAGAGGCTTTATAATACCGTCTTTATACCGAGTAAAAATCTAGGGGGGCGGCCTAGGAAGATTAACGAGTTTTTAAAATATAAACTTCTATACTATTTTTCTAAACGACCGATAGTTTATTTAGACGAAATAACCTACTTTTTATTAAATAAATATAATATTATTATTAATAAAGATATTATCTAGCGATATTTTTATTACCTAGGTTAAAGTAGGAAGATTTAATATAAAATCGCTCGTAAATATAATTAGGCCTTAAAGATTATTTAGTTCGTAAAGTTAATAGGGTAATAAGTTAATTAATTAATTTTTCTAGATAAAAGTATTATTTATAAATATACTAGTATATTCCGAGTTTTTATATATAACGTCGATATAATTAATTTTAATAGGCGATAGGAAGTATAATTAAACCTTTATTAATATTATACTATTAATTATCCAAAGTCTATATAAGAGTAGGAGGTAGAGTCTTTTATTTATATATATTATTAATAGTTACCTCGACTAGATTATTTATTAAGATTTAATTACGGCGGCGATATTTAATAATTTTATCGAATATAATATCCTTCTTTACTACGGTCGTTTCGAAAACGATAATATACTTTTAATAATAATTTATAATAATACTAGTATTTATTATAATCTAGTTCTAGCTAGGTTATATATTAACGCCGGTATTCTACTCGAATACCTCCCTCCCTATTTACTCGATTATAACTTTATCGAGATATTATTCTTAGTTTTAAAGAACTAGATAAAACGGTACTTTAATATTATTTAAATATACGTAAACGAGGGGCGATTTAATTATTTCCTAGATTTAATAATAAAATTATAGGCTAGTTATAAAGATCCTAGTAATATTTTCCGGTAGTTAAATATTAATTATAAAGGTAAAATAAATATTCAGGAAAAGAAAGAAGAAGAGGATAGTAATATTTATAATAATATAGAGTAAGAAAATAACTTATATATATGAGTCTATAAATAGCTCGTAGAAATAGGTAATTTTAATTTATTTATTCCTCGGTAACTTGATTATTAATAAAAGTATATAAATTATTTAAATCCTCGTCCGCTCCGTAGCCCTAGTCGTCGTCGTCGTTATATTTAATTAAATCGATAATACGGCTCTTAGTTACTAGTATAGGCCTCTTAATTAAAATATTAAGTAGTATATTTAAAATATAACTAATTAGGGCTAGCGAGCCTTTTATAGAAATATTCGAGAGATACCTAGGGTTAATAGTATTTCCTATTTGAAATTCCCTCTTTTTATACCTAAATTAACTAGTAAAACGAGTAAACGAGTATTTTATTCTAGGTATAATCTCTAGTTTCTTTTATTTATATTCGAACTCGTTATCTTTTTACTTCTAAATATCTTTTATAGTATAATCTTTATTTAATAATTTATTCTTTACGTCCTTTAAGTTAGGTTTATCGCGGTATTATAATTTAAATTTAATTTATTTAATTTATTTAACTACGTCGCCGTTAATTAGGTTACTACCGCGATAAGGTAAAATAATAAAACCGTATATAATAGAACGAGAGGGTTAGTGATAAAAAGACTCCTTTACTCTTTCTAAAACCCTTCTAGCCTATATCTCAGTTTCTAGTATAGAGGTTCGAATATTTACTAGAGGGGGGGCTACCGGCTAAATAGGAGGAAATATATATATATAAATAAATAGCGGATATATATAATTTACTAGCGGCGGCGGTATTAGCCTAAACGGTATAGGTTTATTCTTTTACTCTCGTTTCTTATTTCTTTCTTTACGTTTTTTCTTATTCTTTTATTTATTTTTTATTCTCACCGGCGGTTCCTTTTTATTTAATCGTTTTGGAATATCTAGTTTAATAACTCTTTATTAAACCGTAGTATTTTTACCTAATAACGTATAATATATTCTATTCTTATTAACCTAGTAGTACGCTGCGGAATAGGGAAGAGAATTTGTTTTTTTTAGTCTATTCCCTTCCCTACTCCGGGTAGGGAATTTATTTTATATTTATTTTTCTCTCTTTTTTTGTTAATTCCCTGCCCGATTTTCGAAAAACTCGAAATTCCTTTCCCTGTCCCGCAGCGTACCTAGTAGTATTTATATTTATTCGAATATTTATATTTATTATATACCTAGCGGCCGAGAATAGTCTAGATTAAAGTAATATTAGGATCTAGGGCGTTCGACTATTTTAAAATAATAAACTAGCGATTTATAGGATTATTCTCTCTAATTACCCTAAATAAAATAGAAGTAAAACTATTAATACTAGCTCCGGTACTAGAACTAGTAATAAGAAAAGTAACGGCGACTAGTTATAACGAAGTAAATATAGTAGTAAATACTTCCTCTATAGGAGTAGGAGTTTAATATAGTAGTAATTCTACTTTAAGCTTATTTTTACCGCTTTTAAAAAATATATCTAATTAACCCTCGATAACGTACTAGTTATTATTATCGTTTATAGACTACGGATATCGTCTCGTCGCCGGTAACTTTTTATATAATAACGTCGCCGTTATAAAAACCCGAAAAGTAGGTAGTTTATAGTTAAAAGTATATTTAGAAACTTTCTTTTAATACTCCTTAAAGACTCGCCTTAATAGGAATAGATTTAAATTATTAATATTATAATTCTTTACTTTATTAAAGAGGATAGTCGGCTTCTTTATTTAATATAATAAAATATATATTTAATAAAGTACTACTTATACTATAAACTCCTTAATAAATTTAGTAGGCCTATTCTCATTTGGAAATATTAAAATATTAGTAACTTTAGTTATAACCTAAATAGAAGTAACTTTAATAGTAATTTATTTAATAATTTTAATAATAATAACCTTAACGGCCTTACGAGCCTTAATGGTTTTAGTAGTAGTAAATTCAACTATTACTTTTAGTACTAGTATTAATATTTCTCGCTCTTTATTTTTATCTTTATTCTTATCCTTATCTTTATTCTTATTCTTATCGAACGATTTCCTCCGTAGGAATAAACTACGCCTAGATAGTAACGGCGATATAAGAGTAAAAGTATATTTAACCTAATTTTTAACCTAGCCTATAAATTTACCGAAGCTCTCTCGAGTTATAAAAGAGGGAATTATAGGAACTCTTTAAGGCGGTAGGGGTATAGATTAATTTAATTTAAACTAGGAGTTATTTTATTTATTAACGACTCGTTATCTAGAGTTATTACCTAGTTTCTTAATAATAAACTTTAAATATACTAGGGTTTTAAGAGGAGCTAGAGTTAAGTTATAAATCTTTAAATAACTTGGAGTCTATTTTAAACGAGGTTAAAATAACTTTATTTATTAAATAAATAAAAGAGTTATAGAAGCGGCCTTATCGGTAGTAGTACCTCTAAATAATATAGACGAGCGTCGTTTCCTAGGAGGGGGCTTCTTTAGTAAAGAGTTTTTATTACTATTATTTCTAAACTTCTTTAAAGGTATTTTAGAAATAGCGATAATAACTATACTTTTATTAAAGCGGGGGACGGGCGGTTTATATACTATATTATAACTAGGCCCTAGCCTAGTTTTAATTCTATTTAATTAAGATATTAATACGGGCCTATTATATAAATAACTTATTATATATATATTTACTCGACTTTAGTAATTAACCTACTTAAAATTTAATATACGGGCTATCCGTTTAGTGTCGGTATTAATAATTCCGTAAAATTTTATAGTATAGTTAAGCCTTCAAGATAAAGTTCCGATTCTTCTATATATTTTTAATATTTAGTAAATTATTACTTTTATCGTCGTAGTTCTTCTTTCTAATCAAGACTTTCTAGTTATAATAAATCTCGCGTAAATTATAAAGTACGGGAAGTCCTAGAGGCGTATATTATAAAAATATAATATATAATTCGGGGTTAACGAACTTGATTTTCGGTATTTATATTTATATAAATATTATATACAAATCTAAATACTACTGTATTAATAATATTATATACTATTTATTAAATTATATATTCATAAATTTTCAATCTTTACCTTTATTCTTTTTATATATTACTCTTTATATTATTATCGCCCCCCCTCTAAATTACTTTTTTCTTATTTTATTATTATTTCTTTCTTTTTAAAACTACCCCTCTCTTTCTTTATTATTAACTCGTTATCGCTAGCTCGCTAGCCCGCTATAATTTAGGCTCTATATATAAACCTTAACCCTTCTATCCTCTCTACTATTTAAAAAGTTATTAATAAAATTCTACTCGAATACCTTAAGCCCCCCGCCGATAAGGAGATATTCGATACCCCCGAGTAAATATAGACCTTTAGCTAGGGGTTTACTATAGTCGTCGGTTCATATAGTATAAAGCGGAATAATAGGGTGGAAGAGTAACAGCGACGTATAAGAGGTATAAATAGGGTGGATAAACGACAGCTACATATATAACGACGATATACTACGCTACCGTTCAAAGCGGTGACGGTAATATGGCTGATACGGTAGCACTTAGATTTATATATAATCCCCATACAAATCTAAGGACCTCGCCATCTACGGCTGTATCCGAACTGTGCGTTGCGCCCCCATGGTGTGCGCCCCCAGGACTTCCCGTATAAAGTACTGCCCACCAGGAAATAAAGGTGTCTGCTATATCATTAACGTGCCCGAGCAGACCGCCTCTAGTGGAAATGGCGACATTTTCTTTCAGGTCCAAGGTCCTTCGACGAATCAATGGATAGGTGTCGGTCAGGGCACCCAGATGGCCGGTGCCAATATGTTCGTTGTATATGCCGACGCAAGTGGGACTAATGTGACACTGTCTCCACGTCTTGGGAAAGGCGAGATTCAGCCACTGTACGACAGCCAGGCACAAGTCTTCTTGCTTGAGGGTTCAGGCGTTGCGAAAGGTATGACGACTGCCAACGTTCGCTGTATGTCAATGTCCCAGTACTAAACTTCAACTAGTACGGGTCATTGGCTAATATTCTTATAGGTTCTAACTGCGGCTCGTGGTCTGGTGGTCACATAGACTTCACCTTGGACAAAACCTCCTGGATCTGTTCCTATAGAAATGGACCTGCCCTCAATTCTAAATCCCAGTCTGCCAACCTTAATCAGCACAATGTGTTCGGTACCTTTACATTCGACTTGACAAGCAATTGTGAGTGATTCACCCTCAAACAACGGTTCATCCGCTCCCGCCTCAACTGCCGGTAGCAGCGCCACCACCGGCAGTGCTAGCAGCAGCACCAGCGTAAGCGACAACAATGGTTCTAATAGTAATAGAGATGAGCTAAAAGTGAACCGGGTAATAACTGCATACGGAACGATCATGGGTATCAGTTTTGTGATAATTTTTCCGCTAGGCGCCTTGCTGATTCGATTGTGTTCCTTCCGAGGTCTGGTACGGGTCCATGCTGGACTCCAAATATTCGGGTACACCATAGCGATGGGTGTTCTTGGCTTACGTGTTTACATCGCCTTGGTTCCGAGCTCTCAGGTCAGAAACTATTCGAAATTCATAGTTTTTTAGCCCTGCTGACATGTTAATGGTCAGCTGAGCACCTACCACCCTATCATTGGTATTATTGTCGTGTCGCTACTCGCTTGCCAACCTATACTTGGCCTGCTCTACCACCAAATGTATAGAGAATCGCTCAAGCCCACGACTTAGTCCACCGTTACTGTATGGCTTGGCCGGTTGGTTATTACACTGGGTATCATGAATGTTGGCTTAGGCTTGCGACTCGCTGACAACACCAAGAATGGCGAGATCGGTTATGGTGTCATTGCGGGCCTCATGTGGCTGAGTTTGGATGGAGCTATTCAACAAAGAAAGGAAGCGCGGTCTAAGGTGGAGCTGGCAGACGCGGGGGAGAAATTAAGCTCTTCAAGTAGTGGCTGTGTCACGATAACGGTGTGCTGAGATCTTCTCGGCTAGGAGCTGATAGGTCATCGGCGGACATTGGTGTGTTGGGTAATGACAAACCCTGACGAAAAGGAGACTTGTCCATGTTGTGATGAAAGAAAAATGCCGTTGCCGTCGTGAGATAGCCTTAAGGCAATCTCGAGGTTAGCACCATGATATAGAGCCGCTATCTGAGCAGCTTCAGACTCCTACTCAAGATCTCATCGTGACCGATGTACAAGAACCTGTTCAAAGCTAAGAAAACGCCAGCTAAGTATCAAGTACTTTTATTTCAGGCAGGGTTTCAAGCTGAAAGTGACCCGGTGTTTGCGTGAATTGCCTCGGTTTTGGGTGATATGCATTTGTTTGACGCTTTGCGAGAACGTACGCTGCAAACGCAGGTTTTGTGGAACGCAATGTCTTTGTTCCCTTTCAATATCACTAATTATTATACCGAATTTTCCTTCCATTCATTACTTCAATACAGGCAAGCTGTCAATCCACGTCTCGGTTCCCACGGCTCAAGAGCAGGAGCATCGTAGCAGATCGCGGTAGAAGAGTGGGATATTGATCTATTAGCGCTTGAGGTAGGATGCGATTCAACGCCTCGGCGACTCTGGAGTGAGCTTGAGTATTTAGGGTTCCTATTCAAATGCTTCGATTCTCTGCCTAGATTAATTGCACTGGCGTCCGAGATTGCCTTATCCTGTCGCCAAGCCTGATTGTCAAGGTGTCGACGGATCCTTAGGCGGAGTCTTGACACCAACTAGGCTTCCATTATATATAGGATATTGTGGTTGGTCAAACTAGGCACTGGAACAGTCTTGTGAGATGATTTAAAAATTAACAAGACCCGGAGGATATAGCTGCTCTGCACATTCCTTATTCAGGCGCTGGATTGTCAGCTTCTGCAGGCAAAGACAATTCCATCAAAGCCACGACGCTAAGAAGATGATTACGTCTAACACTTCTTTGTTTGACACAAGGCCTATGTGTCCAGTCTCCCATTCAGAATGTCTTCACACATTTAGCATTCACGTTCTCTTCCACTTTCTCTACTTTTCAATATCCATCATTTACAAAGTTAAAAACAAGCCCAGCAGAGCAACTACCAAATTATCTCGCAAGAATCAAACCACCTCTTGAACATCTCCAGCCCCCGCTCAACTTACATCAAAAATGTTAGCGAACCTAGATTCTGAAAATGCAGAAGAGGATCCCAGCCAAACGACTTTCCGAGAATCAAGTGGGTATCAACAAGCAAGAGAAGCACAGGCAGGAGATACAGCAGGATATCAAGGAGCATTTAAATGTGTCTGCGGTCGTCAAGATCTCGTTGATTGGATATGTTGCGACAGCAAGGATTGTCCCGTACAATGGTACCATTTGGAGTGCGTGGGCTTGACCGAGGCACCATATGGGTTTTGGATATGCCCTCGATGCGCAGCAGACCCGAACATCGACCCACTTCGACCAGACACCTCTAAAATGCCTCTGTTCCCAAATCTCGTAACCAAGGGGGTACAGGGATCTACCGTTCCACAGGATGTCGACTCCAATCGCAACTACAAGCCAGCCACGAAGAAGAATCCATTAATACGGAAGGGAGTTGCAATCAAGAAGAAGGTCCCTACGCCTCGGAAGAAAAAGCAGAGGTGGGTAGGATGGCAAGAGACTGAGGTTGAAGATGAAGCGGAGACCATGGCAAAGGTGGCGCAGCCTTAGAAAGCAACGTCTCCATTTTCGTAGAGATGATCGAAAGCGCATAGCAGATGAACATCTCTCAACCCACCCCGGAACATGACGATCAAATTTCTAATAGGCGAGACTCATAATGGAAAGAGTGGAGAAAACGGCTGGCGACTAGCTATAATCCGAGCTGAGTAAATGGTAGGTAGATTATTCGTAGATCAGACTCGAGGAAGAAATTTCGAGATCTGATAACGAGAGAGTGTGGTGGAAAGGAGAACCGGGTTTTTGTATGCCGTGCATAGAAGACAGATAGAATCGAGAAACGAAGATCAGAGCAAACCTCCCCAATTCTACAAGATCTGCCAGAGCGACGAAGTGTTTATCACGCTGAGAGTCGTACAATGTAGTCGAAGGCGCAGAAGAGATATTGCTGTGAATGACCTCTTTTTTGTATCACCTTATTTTTAACGGTCTAGACTCATCCAAATCTCCAATACTTAAAGTGACTCCTCAATTGTTACTGTTATGGACAACGCTACTGTGAAGCCGAATCATTCTGTCCATTACGTGAACGTCAGCCTTTGAAGACTTTTCCGTTGCCTAAGGGGTAGACATATGACCAGCGCACTGCCTCGGTCCGCCACTGAATACTAGAATTTCCTGCATTTCTTTAACCAGAAGAGTATACATGTTGAAGCATTGATTGTCCTTCAGTGACCGGCAATGTTTCCATCTCACAGTTTCGAGTGCCCATATTTTATGGAGGATATTGAATGTGTTAACAACCGTCTCATAATCACTCAGATACCATTGAGACGTCCTCAAAGACGGCGATAGAGCTAGTGGACCCCAAGCTACTGCTTGAAAGCTTCTATAGGCGACGCCAGTTGACGAACCTAGGGCAGAAAACAGGCTACCTGGTGTTGAACACGCTCCGAGAATAACTCCATTCAAGCTCACTAACGCCTGTAAATTGATTCCCATCAATTACGTCAGAATTCGAAAAGCATGTCCAGGATTGAAAAGAACCAACAGCAGCAAAGGTCAAGCCAAGAAGCAATCAGATCTGTCATTTCTGTTGGATCTGAGAATGTGTTACCCCCAGCTCGGCGTATGTCATAAATGACCTCTCTGGGACCTGTATAATCGAACTTCCGTACAAAGAGCCTACAATGTCTTTGTCCAACATCTGGCTATGACACGGAAGCACTTGATGTTTGACCTGCGCCTCGACACGCAGCTTTAACACATAAGCATAAACAGCCTTGGTGACTCACTGACACTTCTCATGGCACACATTATTTCTCGCATACCCTTTCCTCCTTTCCTCTTACCACATTACGATCAATCAAGCAAGCATCTTACGACCGATAGTCCAGCACAATTGTAGTCGACAAGCACCCCCATATATGTCACACAGGATGAATACTTTCATTGCGGCTTCCAACTTCATGAAGAGAGCCACCTCCCCAACTCCCACGCACACCTTGCCCACTAAACCTATCGACCCACAGCTACGACCCTGTTTCGTCGAGTATCTGAAGCCGATCCCCGACTTTCCACCAGGGACACCACATATCAGCGTACACTACGCGTAAGTTCTAGATCCTTTTCAGATGCCCATATGCTGACCAAGAAACCCACAGCCTTCTCTCCGGTCCCCCAGCTTCTGTCTATGTTGGCTCTAGTCGCACGGAATTTACCCTATCTAAGCGCCTCCTCATATTCCTCTCTCCTGTCGCCGCTGACACCCTCATCACGTCTTTTAAAGAGATAGGCACCAATCGTATGGAGCTACCTCAGCACGATCCACTCGGGTTCTTCTACCTTCATCAATGGATGAACACCGGAAAACTCAACGTTCTCAACCACTGTCTCTCCTCAGCACCATCACTTACACCGATTGTGGAGCCTGATATGGCACATGAAGCGCATGTTGAAGATGCAACGATGAAAGAATTCGAAAGATGCCTCACAGCCTATTCCGCATCGACAACCCCAGGGCGGCAAGGCGACACCACTGCGATCACCTCAGCATCTGCCTTACCAGTCCTTGGTAAACACAATGACCAGAAAACCATTGCCTCCACTCTACGTACGGCAACAACAACACTATGTCGCCTGTACCACCTCGTCACTTCCCTCGCTATCACGCGATGGGACATCCAGTCCACCATCCTCACCGAGCTGCGTGACGTTATGGGCCGCGCAAGGGATTACGGTTTTGTTACCCCTCTGACGCCCTTGGCGGTGACGGAAACACTAGGAGCCATTCTGGAAGGAAGCGCCGATGATGACAACCTGGAAGCTAATGATCTATGGATCGTTGTCAAGGAAGAGATGTGCGTGGCTTTCACGACCAAACCCTCCCCGCAATGGGATGAGTGGGATGGAGTATTTGAGGCCAGCCCGAGCTTCAAGGTTGCCGTGGTTGGGGCGATAATGGACCGGATTTCTAGTGTACAGATGGCATGGGAAAAGGAAGATGACGATGAAGCGAGAGAGGCTGCTGAGCCCATTCAGTAAGATGAAGAAGCAGAATTCAGCTGGCTTGACTAGGAATGACTATATCCTGTACTCGGTCGCTCTGGGAAGGACATTCTCGAACACCACGTCAGTTTAACACCCCGTACGATGTAAGGACATTTGCAATTAAGAATCGTTAAATGATAGATTGGAGGGACTTCAGGCTCGTGCAAATTCGTAGAAATAGATCCTAGAGCTTTATCGATCGAATCTCATGCCTTTGACAGCAGCTCCAAATTTCGAGGGATGTTTAAGCCCCTGTTATGGTGTTTTTGACCACGCCAACCTGGCGCACATCATGTCCAATTTGCTCACCTTTTCATTGTGAAGTTTTGACTAGTAAGATTGGCTAGTTTGTAGGAACCTGATAACTGTCAGACCAGGGAGAGGAAAGCCAAGATATATCGTCCATCGAGGCTGCGAAATGGAATATGGACGACAAATTCACATACGATGAGCTCAGTCGAACAACCGGACGATAGATTCACGAGCTAGGTCCGCATCACGGTGGAATGCACCAGATAATACAGAAATAATCATCCTTCGCATTAATGCTGTGCTCTCTTTTACCTCCAACGACTCCCGGTGTATAATCGAGCTCTGGCAATGTGGCCTTGCTTAATGCGTAGCACTCGCATCGGTCGCGGAGGTTGAAGTCCACTGTGCTAATTATGGCTGCAGAACAAATAGGAGAGTCTTAGAGACCTGTAGAGCACCCAATACGATTCTCAAGAGCCGTTGCAAGTATGGGAGACTCCCCATAAACATTGCTCAAGGCTGATCTACCACAGTGATGCAACAATTCTCTGTTGTCGATGCCGGTGAAATACTATCGTTGCCAGAGCTGAAAGAACCCAACATGCTTAACCCCGACTCATGAGAGGATGATCCGGTCAGAATGTTACGCCAGCGCACTTGCACATTGGCTGAGCACATGTGGACTATCTATAGACTTACTGACTGCTTATCCGGCACGCTCGTCCGTCTCAAATTGTGTTCCAGGCGGAGCATTGGACTTTGGACTCGAATGGGGTCGGAGTAAAAAGAGGCCTGTCAGGTCGCCATGTCGAAGATAGGCTGTGATGAGCAGGAGACCAGTACTTGCAATTGAGAATGACCGGGTAGACTATGGGCAATGAGTCCGTCCTCGGTAATGTGGTGATGGTAGCATGGTATCCCTCAAAATAATGAGGCACAACAGCCCAGCGACGGAAGATGAAATCAATAGGTCGGAAATTAATTTATGGCATTGCTGGTAAGCTCTACCTTACTATGATTGGGTGACTCATTCTTAAGCTATGCTAGCATCTGTCTGCCAGCGTTCCGTACGCAGTCCTGGCAGTCTCACAATCGAGATCGCCGTCGCGGCGATCGAGAGCTGGTAGTATGAAGGGGCGGTCAGTATCATCCGAATAGCCTAGAAGGAGACGCAGAGCGTGTGACTGCAACCTCTGAGGAATATGACTGTGACATTGAAAGATTGTGGTGCTGAAGTTGCAAGAATGATGTCTCTCGTTGAAGACAATCCACCCACCATACCGTCACTTCGCCCCTCGGCCCCTTAGGCACTTACCTGCCCAAAGACACTCACTCCCAATGGGCACTCGACGGTACCAGAGGCACGCATTTAGATCTGTCCTGGACCGCCCTACCGGGCAGAGAAAGCGAAATAAAAGAGTATCTCTTGCCCTGCGAAGACCCCGATGTCCCGATCCAGGCCTTTGTCTGCACCGCGGTATCTTCTACGCCATCCCAGCCACCTATACATCCGTCACGATTGCAGATCTCGAGATCGTGGATAACCATAAGAAGGCGGGCAAGTACGTGGTGAAGAATAGATGGCGTTTTGTGCCAATTGGCATGGATCGCAGTATATTGGGACCCGGCCGCCGCTGGGTCATAGCCCTTATCGGTACTATTTGACTGTTATTATATTGGGCGAGAAGTTGGACTCGGGGCCCAAGGCCATAAAGAAGACGATTGCTGATGATTGTATTGGAAAAGTCATTAGGTGGGGCTAGTGGGTTGGCAATTATAAGAAATTGTGGGGTGATCACTGAGGAGGGGATAATGAGGCGAAAAGTATGGTGCGGAGCCTTCATGAGGGACTGGCTTAAGACAATCCGGAAGGTCTTTAAGGCTGATTATAGGGACCAGTTGTGGGTAGGACAATTTAGAAATTACGGTCTAAGAATCACCTGATATAGTAGCGGCCCGCGCCGAACCCGTACTAGTTCCAAGTCTTCAAACGCTGCTTATAATCACCAAATCAGCTTTCTGTGGCAGGTTGCAATGCCTTCAACATCGATAGCAAATAATGGGCAGGAAGGCGTTTTTGCCAGAAAGATGGTATTCTGTGAACGACTTTCACGCCTGGATCCCAGCGAGTTGATTAGACAGTGTCCCGAATGCGATGATTTCTTCCTCTACTGCTGTTCTTGCTCCATGAAATCTTACGAGACTAAGACACCATGCCATCACTTCCGTTTAGTCTTTACCGATGGCGCCTGTCTTAATAACGGCCAGGTAGGGGCGAAGGCTGGTCTTGGTGTAGCAGTTGGGTCGCTCGAGAGTGGCCATCATCTCTCTTTGCCGGTCAATCTCAATGTCGACGCAGGCCAGCGACGGACCAGTCAGCGAGCAGAGCAGCTTGCGGCATTGCATGGCTTAGCCTATCTGAGCGAGATGACCAAGCTGAACACCAGTCGTCATTACTCGAACCCTCCTAAAGAACCCGAGGAAGACATGAATTGGATCATTGCCACGGACTCGGAGTATGTCGTAAAAGGTATGACTGAGTGGGTTCCGGAGTGGAAAGTAAGTGATATTGCCCACGTCCAAACGCGGCTAGCCACCTACTGAGCACTCTTTGTAGCAAAACAACTGGCGTACTAAACGCGGCACCAAACCATCGAATCTCGATCTCTTTCTTCGCCTTGACACCTTGATCTCGGAGAAGGAGGCTATACATGACGTCAAGATTGGCTTTTAGTATATTCCACGAGCGTATAATGGTATCGCGGACTCTCTTGCGAAAGCTGGAGCTCGACTTGGCGGCGTAGAGTAGGATGTGTGGGGGACCTAAAGAGGAGACGCTGACTGCTTCGGGTACTGTCTTGCGTTCATTGTCTCTGTACGGATTCTCCTGGAATTGTCAGCGATGAGACCGAACTATGTATTATTCCATAATTGCTTAGTACGAAAGGATTTGGAGGGAATAGGTGTACGCGGGGGCGCAGTCTACATCAACGTATTAAGAAGAGATTTGAGTCTCTCTTGAAGAAGCTTAAGAGGTCACCCACGGCTCCTGTAGTCGCTTGATATTTGTTCCAGTACTTCGTCGCGCTCGAAGCTCCCATAGTGCGTGGCGCATCGAATTGGATGGTGAACGAAGCAAGGGATAGAGGCACGTGTATTTCCGGCATTTGCGCCAAAATTTCCTTTGCAGCGAGTAGTGGTGTTGAATTGGGCAGTTTCTATTTCCAAAGGGTACGCTAGTATTTAGTATACAATAGCTTCCTGTATGCCCCAAGCTAGTTTTCCCCCGAAATTAGTGTGACGTCCATAGTAACAGCCGGAGACCAGTTGCCATGGAGTATGCGCGTCGCTCAGAGGTCTACGCGTCCCCATGGGGGTATACTATCGCCATGGGGTGAGAGCTCCACTATAGGGTAAAAGCTCCACCCTAAAATCATAAATATATAGGGGTAAGAGCTCCGCTACAAATAAAAATTAATACAGAAGTAAAGTGAGATTTATATTATAATCGCTAATTGTCGTTATTATTTTTATATAGATATCGTTATAACTAGGCCTAATACTCGTTTAATTTACTTTATTATCGGTTTACCCTTTTATAATCTCTACTCTTTATTCTCTTATAGAGTTATTTCGTCGTCGTTTTTAATATTTTATTAAATTACTTTATCTTCGCTTTAATATCTTAGTACTCTTTATTAATAGTATCTTTATATTAAAGTAATTAATTAGCGTAGTTTTAACTAGCGGAGATTATTTATAATTTATTTCTTCTATCTACTCTCGCTTTATTAAAATATCTTTATAAATATTTCACTTTTATATATAGTTCTCCTTTTCAATTTCTATTAAGGGCGAGATTATTATTATTAAAAACGAGATTATTATTACTAAAAATAGAACTATTATTATTAAAAATAAAGTTACTACTATTAAATACGATTTTTAATAAAATGACGATTTACGCCGATAGCGACGTATTTAAATTTAAGAAAGAAATCTATAATCCTAGCGACGATAACGTTAATAGAGAAAATAATAACGACGTTAATATATATATAAAGAAGGAGAGAGATAGGGAGAGAGGGTTAAAATTAATAATAATAAAATATATAAAGAAAGTAAAATTACGACTGGAGCGATATTTATTTTTATTTAAATTTTTCGTATTATTTACTAATTATCTAAATCTCTATTTATTACTATTACCGAATAATATTAAATAATAGAGATTTACGGATATATTAAATTTCTTTAAATACTAGTTATAATAGTAGTAACTCTTGGAAATAAAAAGATATTTAGAATTATAAAAATAATATTATTATTATTATTACTTAAAAGTATTAATTAATAATTAAATTAAAATTATAAAAATATAATTCTATATATCAAGGCTCGATTATAGTAGAGATATATTTCGTTTATCCGAAATATATACTCCTATTCTTAAATTATATAATAAAAAATAATAATACTATATATTTAATACTACTTTTTGAAAAATATTTATTAAAACGTATTTTTATAGCGGCTAAATCCTTATTATATAATAGGGTTTATTACTAGTTATTTTCTAATTTTAAAAATATACTATCGAGTTAAATTAATATTATAGAATTAAATTTAGATTTATTCGTACTCAAAATACAATATTCGCGCTAGATTTATTATATATTTAAATTATATCTAAACCCTCGGATATCGCTATAAATAACGATAAAAGGATAAAAAGAAAATAATATATTATAAATCTACTTCGGTAACCTAAAAAATAAAATAGAATTTAGAATATTTTCGCGAAAAAATTCTTTTATACGATAGTTAGTAATCTCTAGAACTTTACTAAAATATATTTTTATATTATATTAATATTAATTTCTAGAAATAGAAGAGAGTTAATTTATATAAATACTATAATAATCTCTAAAAACTATTATAATATACTAGAAACTAGATCGAATAGAGATTTAGTTATATTCTATTATTTATATTATAATTTTAATATTAGATATATTAATACCGGGGTTATACCCTCGACTAGTACTCTAAAGATTTATTTTAAAGAGTTTCGATTTTAATTATTTGAAAATAATAAATCTAAATTTAAAATTCTATTATTTTATTCTAATAATATAAGAATTTTATTTTAAGTTATTTTAACTAGTAAACTAGTTGACTAGATTAATTTAATTATTATATTAATATTTCGAGGCTACTCTACCTAGGTTCGTTATTTATTTTACTATAAATTAATCGAGTAATTTTACTAGAATATCTTAATTATTAAAATAGTAATTTAAGATTTATATACGGTTATCCGTAATTTTCTAGAAATACTAAAAGTTTCGAGTATAATTTATTCGGAAGAGGAGCGGCGATCGTGAGTAATTATAAAATTCTAAAATAAGCCTCGATTAATTCCTCGTTTAATTAATATCTCTAATTTTATTAATTCTTAGAAAACTCATTTTATGAAATAACTTATAACTAGTACCTATTTATAATATTCCGAATCTAGGATTTTTTATTTTAAAGCCAGTTTTCTATTACCTACTACTTCGATATTAATATTATAAACTATTATTTCCGATTTTATAAAGACCGTAAAACGTTCTTTATTAATTATAGCGATTAGAAAAATAACTTCTTAATACTATTTATATTCATTACTACCTCCGCTAATAACGTAGAGCGACGAGCTAGGTATTATAATAGTAAATATAGAAATAAGATTTTTATTATAATAATTAACTTTAAAGAGTATTTACGGTTTAGTTTATCTCTTCTCAAAATAAAAAATAAAATAAATTACTCTAGAGTTACCGATCCGGTTCGGTTATTCTTAGGGTATTAAATAGTAAGTTATTATATCTTTAAATTATCTCTTTTATAGAGATAATCAAAACTTTCTCTAATAATAAAGCGGGGTAATTAATAGAATATTATAAAAAGTAAATTAAGATAGTAATTATACTAATAATAGAGGAGTATAAAAGAGAATCTTTTACTAGGAAAAGAGTTACTATATAATAAATTATAAAATAATCGAGGTTTACGTTAGACGAATAATTAATATATTTTACTTTATATAGAGAAACTATCGACGTCGAGGAAAATAAAAATATAATTATAAACGAGTTTATTTAAAAATAATAAAGTAGTTACGCCGCGGAATAAAGAAGGGAAGGAATAAAACTAAACTTTATTCCCTTCCCTAGAGTAGGGAAGGAATAAATAGGGAAGAGAAAAGAATATTAAAAGAAAATAGGGAAGAAAAGAGATTCCTTATTATTCTCTATCTCTACCCTCCCTATAGGGCTACCCTATATATAGTTATATATATATATACCCTATTACTACCCCTATATATAATTATATATATATATATATATATTTTATTACTGCCCCATTACTGCCCCTATATATAGTTATATTTACGTATATATATATTTTATTATTACTCTATTACTACTCCTATAGGGCCTATATATACCTCTATATATAATTATATATATACGTATATATACTTTATTACTACTCCTATATAGTTTATATATACACGTATATATACCTTATTAAATAGTATAAAGATTAAGATAATTAGGAAAGTAGTTAAGAAATACTAAATCTTATACTTAATTTAGACTAGCGTAGTAATAGGTTATATTTTAGAGTAGTAATAAACTATATTTAGGAGTAGTAATAAGTATATATATAAACTATATATAAGAGTATTAATAGAGTATATATACGCGTATATATAACTACGCCGCGGAATAGAGAAAGAAAGGGATAAAACTAACCTCTATTCCCTTCCCCGGAGTAGGGAAAGGAATAAATAGAGAAGAGAAGAGAATATTAAAAGAAAATAGGGAAGGGAAGGGATTTCTTATTATTCTCTATCTCTACTCTCCCTATAGGGCTGCCCTATATATAATTATATATATATATATATATACCCCATTACTGCCCCTATATATAGTTATATATATATATATATATACTCTATTACTGCCCTATTACTACCCCTATATATAGTTATATATATATATATATATATACTCTATTACTACCTCATTGCTGCCCCTATATATAGTTATATTTATATATATATATACTTTATTACTATTTTATTATTATTTTTATAAGGCTTATATATACCCCTATATATAGTTATATATATATATATATATACTCTATTACTACTCTTATATAGTTTATATATACGCGTATATATACCCTATTAAGTAGTATAAAGATTAAGATAATTAGGAAAGTAGTTAAGAAACGTTAAATTTTATATTTAATTTGGACTAGTATAGTAATAGGCCATATTTTAGAGTAGTAATAAACTATATTTAGGAATAATAATAAACTATATTTAGGAGTAGTAATAAATATATATATAGGCTATATATAAGAGTATTAATAAAGTATATATACGTATATATATAATTTATTATTGTTTTTATATAGGGTTTATTCCTACCCCTATATATAGCCCGTTACTATTTATATATATAGTTTATTCCTACCCCTATATTCTCCTCGTTACTACTCTATAACTTATTTTTACTTTTATAAACTATATATAACTAGTGTTAAGAGGTTAGTCTAAATTAGATATAAAATTTAATATTTCTTAACCGCTTTCCTAATTATCCTAATCTTTATACTATTTAATAGAGTATATATACGCGTATATATATACTATATATAGGGGTATATATAGGCCATATATAGAGGTAATAATAAGATATATATACGCGTATATATAACTATATATAGGGTAGCCCTATAGGGAGAGTAGGGAAGGGATTCCCTATTATTCTCTTCTCTTCTTTATTCTAAGGAAGGGAATTATTAAACTTTCGTTCTCTTCCTTTCCTTTCCCCGGTTCTCTTCCCTATTTAGAGAAGAGAAGAGATTCCCTACCCTATTCCGTAGCGTATATATAATTTATTATTATTTTTATATAAAGTTTATTCCTACCTCTATATATAACTTATTATTATTTATATATATAGTTTATTCCTACCCCTATATATAGCCCGTTACTACTTTTATATATAGTTTATTCCTACCTCTATATATGGCCCGTTGTTATTTTTATATATAATTTATTCCTACTTTTATATATAGCTCGTTACTACTTTTATATATAGTTTATTTTTATTTCTATAAATTATATATAACTAGTACTAAGAAGTTAGTCTAAATTAGATATAAAATTTAGTATTTCTTAACCGCTTTCCTAATTATCCTAATCTTTGTACTATTTAATAGAGTATATATACGCGTATATATATACTATATATAGGGGTATATATAAACTATATATAGAGATAATAATAGAGTAATAATAAAGTATATATATATATATATATATAACTATATATAGGGGTAGTAATGGGGTAGTAATAATATATATATATATATAAATATAACTATATATAGGGGTAGTAATAGGGTAGTAATAAAGTATATATATAAGAGTAGTAATAGGGTATATATATATATATATATAACTATATATAGGGTAGCTCTATAGGGAGGGTAGAGAAGAGATTCTCTATTATTCCTTTCTTTTCTCTACTCCGGGGAAGGGAATTACCGAGTCTTTATTCTCTTTTCTTCTCTTCCCCGGTTCCCTTCCTTATCCGGGGAAGAGAAGAGATTCCCTACCCTATTCTATAATATAAAAGCGATATATAATAGATTTTATAAAATTATAAATATATTAAAAAACTTATTTAGAGAGAATCCTTTTAATAAGAATAATAAAATATTAAATAATTAATAAAATTACGGGTTTACTATAATATAATTAAATTAAATTACTAATTTTTATAATAATACTATCGAGGTTTAATTTAGTAATATTATATTTAAATTTATCTCGTAATAAAATACTCTTTATTCAAAAAATCAAATTAATAATTTTAATAATATATTAATATAAATTATCGTAAATAATATCGTGAATAATATCTATATATAAATATTATAATATAAATAAATATAAATAAAGTATCTCTAGTTATTAAATAATCGATATAAAGTAATAATAAATGATATTATAGAGTTTTAAAATTTAATATAAAATAGTTAAATTAAATATTAAAATCGCGATAATAGAAAATAATAATAAAGAGACTTTTAAAATAATAGAAATAAATAATAATAATAATTATAATACTAAAATAATAAAGAAGTAAATATATTATTATATATATATTAATAATAAAGAATTAAAGTTTAAATAATCGATTTCTTTATATATAAAAATAAGATTCTAATATTATTATTAGTTAAATTATAAGAAAATCGGTTAATAAACTTTTGAAAATTAAAATAATATTAATATAAAATTAATCCGAGTCGAGTTAATAATTTATTTTAATAAATATTAGTATACGATTTTATATCTAAAAATAAACTTAATTAAATATATTATATTTTTAAATATCTTCGTTTATTATTATCCTCGTAGTTACGCTAACGAATAAAGAAAGAGATTTCGACTTTTTCGAAAATTAAAAAGAGAATAAAGAAAAAAAGAGAAAATAATAGAAAATAAATCTCCTTTCCTAAAAAAAAGAACGAAATAAATGAAAAAAGAGAATTTCTTTTTTTATTCCACGATATATTTATTAATTCTAGTATTCTGAATCGTTTTCTTTCTTTTAAATACTAGAGTCTAATACGTAAATAATTAATCGATTATTATAATTATATAAATTATATAATTTATTATTGATTTGTTTTTGATTCTAATTATTTAATTTAAATAATATAATTTTTTAAATAATATATAACCGCGTATTACGAGTTTCTCCTAAATTAATAAATCCTATAAAATAAATAATATATTAATAAAACAGGAGTTATATAAGAAGAGTCGAGGTACTAAATATATATTTTAGTAATTTTAAGCGGAGAAATAATATAAAGAGAATATAAAATAATAATAGAAAAGATTTTTTTTTAATGAAAAATATAAAAATATAAATTCTATTACTTTATTAATTAGATAAGAATTTCTTATTATTATTAAACTAGAATTAGTAGCGAATATTACTCCTTTAATATAATTCGCTCTCTTAATAACCTCGTTTTAAGTATTTATAAAAGAGGAAGATTATATATAAAAAAGAGACTATAAGAATATCTTAATAAAAGGAGAATAAATAGAGGGAATAAATTACGACTATTTATTACTAGTTAAAAACTATATCGACTAGTTACTCTAGTATAAAGATATCGCTAGCGAGGAGTATTAAGATATTAATAATAATAATAATCTAATTTAATAAAAGAGTAAATCTATAATAAAGTAAATAAATATAGATAATAAACCTAGGTTTAAGCGATAACTATATAGAAATATTACTAATAAAATATATATTTATAACTTATTTTATTCTATATTATATTCAATTTTTATTATAATTAATTATAAAACTATAGGCGAAAGTATTAAATAGATAATCCATATATCCAAATTTATATAAAATAAATACTAATATTAAAAATAATAAAATATAGATTTATAATAAAGTTATAAATAGTTATATTTTAGAGTTATAAACTAGTATATAGTAACTTTATAATAAAACTATAATAAAGTATATTATAGAATAGTAATAAAACTTATTATAAAGTAATAATAATATTTATTATAGAGTAATAATAGAGTAAATTAGGAATTAATAATAGAATTTACTATAAAATATAATATAAAATATACTTTAAAGTAAAAATAAAGTATATTATAAAATAATAATAAAATATATTAGAAAGTAATAATAGAGTCTACTATAAAATAATAATAGAGTAAATAATAAATTATATTATAAAGTAATAATAGGGTATATTAGGGAGTAATAATAATATATATTATAAAGTAATAATAAATCTATATTATAGTATAATAATAAAATATACTATAGAGAATATTATAGAGTTATATACGAGGGTATAGTAGAGTTATTATAGAACTAGATATTGAAATATAATAGAATTATATATACTCTTATTATTAATTTCTAATATATTTAATTATTACTTTAAAGTATAGCCCGTTATTATTTTATAATATATTCTATTATTACTCTCTAATATACTTTACTATTATTTTATAATCTACTTTATTAGAATATAACCTAGTATTTTAATATACTCGTTAAATAACTCTTATAATATAGATCTTTTCAATAATTAATTTATATTTATTTAGGATTTTAATAAGTTATAAACTCGGGTTCTATACTTTTAAAACTACTTTTCTATTCGTAACTATAATAAATTATAGAGATTAATATCACCGTCGCTAGAATAATATAATATTTTTTTAATATAATTTCCTCCTACGCTTTACCTCTTACCGAAGAAAACTTCGCCGACTAGTTTCTCGATATACGCGTATATCTACGTAGTAAGAAGTTATAGAAATATATATAGGAGTAGTATAACGGCGGTCCCGAGATTCCTAAATAAAGCGAGACGACGACGGTACGAAAAAAGAGGAAAGAATAATAAAAAAGGACCGAAGAAGTTATAGGTATAATAATATCTATAATTAACTCGGCTATTAAAAAGAAGTTAATAAAAATTAAATTAAATAACGGCCGAAAGATACTAGTATATTTATTTATAATTTTATAACCCTATACCGACCTCTAGTTTATTAAATTAACGAAGGAATATTATATACTAAACTAGATTTAATTCTCGTCGGCTATAGTATTCTTGGATTATATTAAAATTCTAAAGGAACGAATTAATACTACGAAAATCAAATTAACTTTAGATAAACGAATAATTTTATATTTAATAATAATACTACTAGAGTAGTTCCGGTATATAATTTAAATATAAGTATTAATACCGAATATTACTACTAATTAAATAAAGGAAATACTCTTAAAAGAGGAGCGAATATATTATTAGAATAACTTAGAAGCGACGGTATTCGCTACGTAATTTAGGAAATAAATAAAGCTTACCGGTTATAGGGAAAAAAAAGTAAATTATCCTATATATAATAAACTAGGTTATAGTAATAATAAATACTAGGAACTATACCCCGAACTAGTACTAGAGTAGTATATACGTAGCTCGAATAGGATTAAGACTATTTTAATTATTAAATTAATAAAACTAAACCCGGAGGAATTCTAAAAGATAAAAGTATTCTAGAATTATATTTACTAACCCTCTCTAGAAACGAACTAGAGATACAAAGGCTAGAAACGAGCTAGAAGAGTAGAAACGAGGTAGAAATATAATAGAAACAAGAATATTTAAATAACGATAACTAATTATCTCTAGAATATAAAAGAATACGTGCGGTAAACCTAGTTATAGTAATTAGTATAAAGAAGAACTATATATATTTAGACTAGAATAACCCTATTTCTCTACTTTAAGGGGAGCGATAATATATAAATAATAATAAAGACTAAAGAGGAGTATTAGAATATAATTTAATATTTTAATATACTCGCTAGATAATTTTTATAATATAGATTTTCTTAATAAATAACTTATATTTATTTAAAATTCTAGTATACTTTATTTCCTAGTATATTTTATTATTACTCTCTAATATACTTTATTATTATTTTATAATATATATTTAATTATTACTCTATAGTATATCCTACTATTACTCTATAGTATATATTATTACTACTCTCTTATTACTACTCTATAATATACTTTATATTACTATTTTATAATATATCTTATAATTACTCTATAGTATACTCTATAACTATTTTATAGTATATCTTATTATTACCCTTTAATATTTTATTACTACTCTATAGTATACTTTATTATTACTTTATAGTATATTTTATTATTACTTTATAGTATACTCTATTACTACTCTATAGTATAGCCTATTATTACTCTATTATCGGTAAAGTGAGAGACCGTTTAAATAGAAAAGTGTAACGGATATAAAATTTATACGGAAAATACGTATTTAATACTTCGACTCTTCTTATACGGGCTCCGTATAGCCGGTATTTATCAAGTATTAAAAAATTAGTACGGGTAAAATACAGCGCTAAGTTAGCGCTATATTTTATATATATAAAGTTTAAGGTTTAGGCTAATACTCGTAGAGTTAGAAATTAGAATAATACCGAAAAATACGCTTTATACGTATTTATCGCATGAATCTCATGTCCTTTACATTTTTCGTCTATGCGGTCTCACCGCTTTGCCGATGGCCTAGCCTATCTTATAATATACGCTATATACGGCCCTATTATTTACCCTATCATAGTTATCCTATACCTCTATCTATAGTCCTACTCTAAATCTACTATATACCGATCTATAACCTGTTATAATTCTATACTATATCCTATTCTACTTGACTTTGGTGGTTGCCCTATATATTTTGGTGCGCGGGCAATCCGTTTAACGCTTCCGCCTGTGGTTCTGCAATCAACTGTGTCGTCCGATCTTTTTGCGCCCATGGCGGAACTCTTACCCCATGGCAACAGCATACCCCAAAGCGACGCGCATGATCCATAGCAACGGGTCTCCGGCTGTTACTATGGGCGACTGATACTAAATTTTGGAGAAACCTAGCCTGGGCTGGTGCGGAAAGCTACTGCATACCCCTTGTTAGTGCCGCTGGAGGATAAAAGGGTCCCACAGTGGCAGCTCAGCCCCCACCAGCCCCGCCGATCTTCGTCCCCCGACTCTATTAAAAGTCCTCTCCTACAAGCAGAAGCGCGCAAGCTCGTATCTGGAGTTGAGGAAAAGCACAGCTTCGGCACGCCTTGTCCTTGATTGCAGGGTGGAGGTTGAAGATGCGACTTGGAAATCTTGCGAAGGAGTTGGAGTATGCCCCCATTCGCGAACGAGATGTTACACCCGCTTCTGTGAAAATCCCAGAACGCATGAGCGGCCCGAAAGCAGCGATTACTTCAACAATAGAAAACAGTCATGTCAAATACGAACGGAGAGAAGCTTCCTCACCAGGTTCGCTTTCCAAACCGACCACCGAGGCAAGTTTGTGGCAGGAAGCAGTGGCCAAGGTTTCATGGAAGCTGCCACAAGGCTTAGAGCTTAATACTTCAGACACATCAACGACGCTTAACCTACTTTACCAGGAAGCTAATGAGAGGAAAGACAACGTGGAAAAGAGCCATCGAAGATGGCGCTTGAAAAGTGGAGCCGAGGTGACTGTTCGTGACATTTGGGGAAACATAATGATATGGGTGAAGAGATTCCAGATCATTGGGGACATCGCAATTCAATATGATCCGGGTCATGCCTCGCTGCCATGGGTACTGTCGCCCTCTATATCGAATTGAGAGGAAGCGCGCTAACCCACGCTTCACAGGCACTTGTCCGCTTGTTGCTCACTGTACGACAATCTCCTGTACATACTCTTTTATAGCATATGCTAACGTATAGCTAGGCTGCAGCAAGCGAGCATGAGACGCACGGAGCAATGCTCGAGGGAATGGAACTTGTGTCCCACCTCATTACGCAGTATCTCGGTATCGAGCAACTTTACACATGGGAGATCTATACGGGGGAAAAATCTAAGCTTGCAAATCAACTTCACCACTCGCTAGTGGGACTATATATTGGTATTCTCCGATACCTGACCCATAGTGTTAAGTACTTCGACTCCAACAAAGTCAAACGCTTGGTAAGAGGATTGAACCCGACCTCAATCGAAGAAGTCAGTGAGCTACTAATTGGGATCAATGAGCACAAAAAGCGAGTTGACTCCGATGCCTCCCATTTGAATGATGCTCTCACGAGAGACGGCATCAATGTCTTGCAGGCAGGCCAAGAGTACATGATTATGCGGCAGCAACGCATCATCGACGCCCAGTATGGAATGGCCGATGCACAGCACAGTCTGATGGACGGACAGACTGGGCTGGCAGAGGGACAACAAGAGCTGAAAGCGCACCAAATCAGCCTGCAAGAGCAGGCCGAGTACGCTACTGCCAAGCAGGAAGAACAGATGCGGTGTCTCCAGGAAATCTTCCAAGAATGGCAAACTTCTTTTCACACCATGATGAATCAAGTGTCCGAAATTTACGACATGTCTGTGACTGCAGAAGTCAAGCAAGAAACCAAAGAGATATCGAGGTGGTTGTCTACTATCGAGCCGCAAACATACCATGCCGTGGTCCAGGAAGGCCGACTCGAATCTTCCGGTAGATGGTTGTTGGAGCATCCCGACTTTCAGATCTGGAAAAAGTCCACTAAATCTTCCATACTGTGGATGCATGGTCTTTTAGGCACTGGGAAGACCAAGCTTGTCTCTATTGCTATTGATCACTTGGAGGCTGAGTCGAAGAATGTCTTCGAGACAAGCCGCTTGGCCTACTTCTACTGACCACGTAACGAAGCAGGGACTGAGAGTGACAAAAACTCGGCTTCTAGGTCCGAACCCTTGGAGGTATTCCGGAGCATTGTAAAGCAGCTGGCAACGAATAAGGGGGGTTCTGGCTTAGAACCTGTACTAACCGACAAATATCGTCAACTACAACAATCTAGGATTGAAGAGCCTCAACGCCTGAGCCGGAAGGAGTGCGTGGAAATGGTTATTTCCCTGGTCAAACATATCCCCACGAGCATCATCATCGACGCGCTTGACGAATGCAAGCCTGTGGAAGTTCGCAGCTTGATTTTAGGCCTTGACGAAATTGTGGGTTCCTCAAAAAATGTAAAAGTGTTCCTCTCCACACGCTATGTTGCGGTGGTCGTCGACTGCTTGAATCAAAAGGATTACCGTTCGCTCGAGGTAAGTGCGAATAAGAACAGTGGTGATATCGCCAATTTCATCGACGCGGAGCTTGAAAAGATGATACAAGACAAACGTCTTGCGCATGGAAAAGTGTCGGACATCCTCAGGTTCGAGATTCGGGACACACTCACCCGGCGCGCTGATAGCATGTTTTGGTATGCGAGTCTGCAATTAAACCTCTTGAGTGATCCGATAGCCTATCAGGACGAGGACGGGATTAAGACAAAGCTACACGAGTTACCGGACACATTAAGAAAGGCCTACGTGGAGATCATTGGCGAAATACAAAAGCCATCAAACTCTCCGCAAAGCCGTTTGATTGCACAGAACAGCTTGAAATGGCTGCTGTGTGCACAAGAACCATTAACATGTGCTGCCTTCCTGCAAGCTGTCTCACCAAGAAGTGATATTGAAGTTGACCAGGAGCTGATTACTCGTCTATGCCGTAGTCTGGTTATTTACAATCGAGAAAACGACGTCTTCGAGTTCGCACATTTATCTGTGCGCGAATACCTCGAAGACCATTCGGATTACGGGTCCGATGAGCAACATCTTGTCGTAGCTGAAAGCTGTCTGAATAGTCTCGAGGCTGCTCTCTTCTCCAATGCCACAAACAGAAAGACTGCGCATTCAAGGAAGGCATTCAGTCGATACGCATCGCTTTTCTGGCCACTCCACTATCAAAACATAGATTTCGATCGATATGACGTACGCAAAGAAGCCCTGAAGGACAAGTTGAAGACGCTCCTCATCAGAAGCTCTGGCGTCTCACCGGCGTTTAAGCAGTGGATATCACAGATTGAAGGAATGGCCCAAGATCTTGCCGATGACCAGCCCTTGACTATGAAATTGGGCTCCCTCAGAGCATTGCCAGATAAGCCAGATACCCCCTTGTTCACCGCATGTGTATTTGGTTTTGCGGACATGGTCAAGCAGTTCAGGCGTAACAAGACATTCGACTTCGAGCAGTGCAATGGACATGGTCAGGCTGCGCTGTGCCTTGCGGCAGAAAATAATCAATTAGATACGGTGAAGGCGCTGTTGGCAGACCTTTCTAAGTCCCACGCTCCACCACTGGATGTCAATCAAGTGAATGAGCTGGCAGTGATCCAACTTGCAGATTTCACACAAATATCGCCACCGTCGGTCATCTGCTATGCGAGTGCTCTACAAGCAGCAGCCGCTCAGGGGCATGTCGGTATGACTAAACATCTACTCGAGCGAGGTGCGAGAGTTGACCTGGTAGCTGGCTACTATGGTAATGCCTTGCAGGCCGCTGCATTAAGAGGGCATGATAGTATAGTGGAGCTCCTTCTCGAAGAATATGGAGCTGAGCCCAATAGCCAAGGAGGCTTCCACGGCAATGCTTTACAAGCTGCGGCAATAAGTGGGAATCCGAGAAGTGTTACGCTTCTGATGGACAAATACGCCCTAGTCTCTGCTCCTGGTGGCCATTACGGCTCTGCGATCATGGGAGCGGTCTGCTCGGGCAGTAAAGCGATAGTAGAAGCATTAGTGGAACAAGGCGCGAACATGAATGTGAAGAGCAGCCTTTACGGAACACTATTGCAAAGGGCTGCCGATATGGATAATCAAGAACTGCTAGAGCTCTTGATTGCAAATGACGCCCAGATCAACGCCCACAACACAACAAGTAGCGAGGCTGGACAGGCGGGATCCGACTCCGCCCTCGCGGCAGCAGCCTGGGGTGGTCACCATAAGATTGTGCATCTAATATTGCAACACGGAGCACAAGCTGACACGACGGCGCGCGAGAATGCACTCCATATACTTCACCAGGCTGCAGCTAGAGGAATGGTAGAGCTGGCCGAATATTGCTTAAACCAAGAGGATTGCGACATCAATATGACCACAACACAAGGACAGAAATACTACTCAAACCAGGACAAGATGACCCCTTTATCTTTTGCCTGTGCAGAGGGCCATCTAGACATGGTGCGCCTACTTCTGGATAACCGTGCATCTATCGAATTCCCGGGCGATACGTTGACGACACTTTGGCTCGCGGCCCGTCGGGGCAACTCTGATATTATCAAACGACTGATAAGGCAGTCGACTACAACGCAGGGAAAAGTCAAGACACAACAGTTCATCGATCGTGTAATCCCGAAATTTGACCATTCGGCTCTGTATGAAGCTGCTTGGTCGGGATCCGTTGATGCTATAGCCACGCTTCTCGACAATAACGCCATGTATGCGGGTGATTGGACTTCTATCAACCCACTCCACATTGCTACTATTGAGAACAGGCTAGAGGTAGTCCGGTTCTTATTGGAGCGACATGAGCAAAATAGAATACGCGGTGACTTCAGTACCGATTCCGGAGATATAAACGGTAAGACACCACTCATATATGCCATAGAGCATAATCACCGTGCCGTCTTTGAGATCCTCCTGGAGCATGGTGCGAATACTAGCGCTAACGATAACTCGGGCAATTCAACACTTCATTACGCCGTGTGGAGAGATCGTAGAGAAATTACGGAAAAGCTACTGTCCGCTTGTCCACGGGACCGTCTCCAAACTTTGCTTGAAAAACGAATCAACAAGACCAACACGGTACTCAACGAAGCACTAGAGCGAGGACACTATCAAATTCTAAAAGTGCTGCTGGCTTATGGAGCACGGTGGCACTCTGACGAAGGCCGTGAGTCACATCTTCACCATGCAGCAACTAAAGACGAAAATATCGTACGTGAGTGTATCAAGGCCTTCGAGGGCTCTGATGAGCTCGATGCTTTTCTTAACTCCCGCACCCCACATCGGCGAGTACCGCTACACGTTGCAGCGGAGAACAATAAGGCCAAGATTGCCCAGATCTTGCTGGACAATGGAGCAGACCCTGCAGCGCTGGATAACACGTTAAGAACAGCCCTCTTCTGGGCTACTGACCGAGACCACGTAGAATGTGCCAGAGTCATCCTCAATTTCGTGCAGAAGAATTCTGATAGGTTCAACGAATTTGTGAATACTCGTAACGCTTATGCCAGGACTGCATTAGACGAGGCCATCAGACGTCGACATTTAGCCTCAGTCCAGCTTCTAATCGATTTCGGTGCCGACTTCGTGAATCCTGGTTTCAACAAGGAGACCCCGCTTATTCTGACTGCCTTGGATGGTCACAGAGCTGGTTACCAAAAGTGCGCCTCGATTGCAAAGTTGCTCTTAGAGAAAGCCCAAGAGAAAAATGTCGTTCGCCCATTCATAGATCTGTGCACAGAGGAGGGCCGGATAGCGCTATGGGAAGCTTCTAACAATAACGTCCAGGAGGTGGTAGCTCTTTTGCGAGAACGGGGCGCAGATTACGCCATCTCCAGCAAGGAGGAAGTAACCCCATTACATATATCGTGTTGGAACTCCCATCAGAAAATCGTTGAGATGTTATTGGAATCATCGTCAATGGACCCCCAGCAAGGCAAATTCCGAACCTTTCTCGACCAGCGGGATGGATTTGGTAGAACAGCCTTGTCCGCAGCTTCGTACAAAGGTCAAGTAGGCATTGTTTCCTTACTCCTCGAGAAATATCGCGCCGACTATTCGATCGCAACTCCAAGCTATATACCGGATTCTTTGATCACGCCACTTCATTATGCAGTTTTCGAGGGTCATACTACCACAGTGGAAGCCTTGCTGCAAGTCACATCTCTTGATCCTGACCATTCAAAGGCACAACAATTCTTAGATGCCAGACAAACTAGTAATTATACATCGCGGACGGCTCTAATGGATGCAGCCCTGAGAGGCATGTCATCAATTGTGGAGGCGCTGCTAACGCATGGAGCAGACTTTTGGCTCAGGGATGAGGGACAGTCGACTGCACTCCATGCAGCAGTGTGGGTCAGGCATAATGAAGGTGTGGCTATAGTCAAAGCATTGATCAGTAGCGCATCGAAGTGCAGTGACAAGTTGAAAGTCGAGACTTTTTTGAATGCGAAGAACAAAAAAACGAAGACTGCTTTGATGGACGCCGCGGAACGAGACCATGCTTCAATCATCAGTGTCCTCTTAAAAGCGCCTGGACTGGACTACGCCATCCTAGACAAAGATGGTTTCACCGCTCTACACTGGGCTGCTTACAGGAACAATCATGGGGCTGTAGAGGCTCTGCTCGAATTTGCATCAAAGGACACCACAAACAACGGACAGAAGTTCAAGGACTTCCTGAATCATTGTGGATACGCAAACAGCGCATCAGCTATCATGGACACAGCCACAGCTGGCCACTGGGAGCTCACCAAATTCTTGCTCGAAGGATATGGGGCAGAGTACGAGACGTACGATAAGTCAGGCGACACCCCACTACATGGCGCAGTCGACAGGAAATCTTACGAAAATGCCAAAGTCCTCCTCGATTTTGCATCTAAAGACAAGGACAAGCAAAAGTTTAACAGATTTTTGAATAAAGCTGGCAGATCGGGACAGACAGCGCTCGATCGAGCCACCGCGGGCAACAAGGGGCATTTGATGGGACTTCTGAAGTCATATGGTGCCAAGTGAAAGGCTCCACAAAGTCTTGTAGCAACTGAGTCTTTGTATGGAATTACAACAAATATGGTAAACCTTGATTACGGCCCTAGCTTGATAATATACCCCGTAAGAGCGAATCTATCAACATAGCTGTCTATACCTGGAAGCCGCAGCCTTAGAATCTACTATTCTATTATCCATAGTGATAGAACCCATAGCTTTATATTACACCCACGAGGTTTTTCTATAGTATCGAGTTTCAATTATAAAGTAACTCTACGACTTTAAAATTTACGACTTTAAGATCCTAAGGCTCTATACTATATAACTCTAGAACCTCTAACTTTATATTTTATCTTCAAGGCGTAATTTAAATACCCGAATCGATTCAAGTTAAATTAGTCTCGGAATATTAATTTTTTAATTTAAAATTAAAGGTTGAATTAATATTATAAAAAATACTATAATATATATATATACTAAGAATTTTTTGAGATATATTTGAACCTAGTATAATATTATAATAAATATTATTATATTTAATTAATTATTTCTTAATATTAATTTCTAGTTTATTTATCGATTATAAATTAATTTATTATTTAATCTTTATTTATACTAATTACGTAGAAATATAATTGAAGTATTTAATAAATAATACGAGTTTATTTTTACTCTAGTTAACGAAATATCTCTTTTTCTTATTTCTTAAATCTTCGTTATATTTAGAATTCGATAAATTTAATTTAAATAATAATCTCTCTTTTTTAATTTTTATTATTATTAATCGTCCGAGGTTTTATAAATTATAATTTTATCTAGGATTTATTTAACTCTATTCATTAAAATATCGCGCGATATTATTTATAAATAAATTTATAATAATATTTTATTTTCTTTATTAATTTAGGGTTAATTATATAACTCGTCGATTTATTTTATAAAACTAATTTCTACTATCGATAATTTATTATATAATCGAAATTAAATAATTTATTAATTATAATTTTATTAATATAAAGTTTTGTCTTTTTAACGCCGGTCTATATTTTCATAAAATTATTATTCGAAAAATCTCTTTTATTATTCTTTTATTAAATTATTCCCTAGAATTATAAAATTATATTTAATTCCTTAGATTAAAATCTTAATATTTTTAATTAAATATATTAAATTATTATTACCTAGTTTAAATTCTAGATTAGTTAGTAAAATTTATAGAAAATCTAGTATAATAATTTTCCGTATAGTTAATTAGTCGAATAATAAGTAAAACTAGTAATAAATTATATTAAATCCTACCGTCTACCTTATTATACTTAATATTACGCTAGTATATTATAATTCTAAAAAGTACTATTTATTTATTATATTAATTATAATTTAACTAAGATATCTAGAGTTATTAAAATACGAAGGTATTTTAATTATTATTTATATAATACGCTCGAGATAGTTACGATCGTGAATTTTAATATCTTAAAATCTCGACGTCCGAATTAAGATTAGAAAAGTATAAAATATATATATTATATAAGTTTATAATTTATTAGATTAATATCTTTTATCCTTTTTATTTTATAGAGAGTTTTTTAATTAAAAAGAAATAAATATAAAGAGGATAAAATAAACTCGCAGGGACTACTAATTAATATTATAGAAAATTATTACTAGTTAGGGTACCCGATTTAGTTATTATTAATAATAACTTTCTATATAATTAATTAGTTAAAATTTCTATAAATTAAATAATTAGAAGTAATATAACTAGTATAATAACTTTATATAATATTAATTATACTATTCTTTATCTCTAAAAGTTAGTAGGATTATAATTATAAAATAAGCCTCTTTAGGATATTTATTAATTATTATTAAGAACTAAATAATATAGTTTAAATAAATAAATAATAGTATATAAATTAGTCGTCCGTTTATTATTTATCTCTTCTATATTACTCTCGTTTTTACCTAGATATAGTATATATTTATTAGTATTATTTTAATCCTCTTCTTTTATAGATACCCCGTTATTATTTTAAAATAATAATAATTTATTAATAATACTTTCGTTTTATCGCTCCTTAGCCCTTTTATTTAAAGTATTTATAATTATACCGAACTATAGATAGTATTCTTATTAACGTAGAATTATTATATTTATTATACTATTTAATATACCGCCTCGTCGAAGTTATTCGTAGGAATTAGGTTTATTTTATAAATAATACTAAATCCCGGAGTTATAAAGACTATAAATAGAAACGCGATATTTTTATTATATATTTACGATCCTAGATAGTAGGCTTTTATATATTTAAAGATAAAAGAGGTCTTTTAAGAACTTTAATCTAATTATATTCTTTATAAATTATATACTTTATAAATTACCTAGAAAAGTATTAACCCTAGCGGATAATAGTACTCTATAATTAGAGAATTATAGAATAACCTCCTAATAGATTAAATTTATAAATATTATTACTATAATAGGTACCTACGACGGAGTTATATTATAAAAATAAGGAGGGTATTATAAACCTCGGAAGAGTCGCCTTTATTTATAATATTAATTTAAAAGGATAGTACCTAGCCTTATTTAACTTTAACCCGAATATCGAGGCGGTTAAATATATTTATAATTTAAACTCTTTTATATATATAACTAGGATTTAAATAATTCTCGCGTAGTTTATTATCGACCCTAAATATTAATAGTCTTACTAGCTATATTTAATATAATACGGGAGAGGATTATATAGTTATAAAGATATTACTTTTATACGCGAGAGAGGCGATAGTATAAGCCTATAGGAAATATATAATAAGGAATTTATAAAGGAGACGGAGCTCGCTCGAATCTAAATATATTTATAAATAATAAAAATTATAGAATTATATAAGGGGTATAAGGGCCCTTATAGTCTCTTCTAAAATCAAAGAATATCTAAAATACTTTAGGTTAATCTTTATATTATTTATAATAATTATTCTTTTTATTTTAATCCGGATACGCCGGAGTTCGCCGGTATTATAATATATATATATAATATTACGTAAATAACTACCGATTTATAATTATTAATATTCCTCTACTATTATTTTATTTTCTTTAAATCGCGTTTATTATTAATCGCTATAAAAACTAAGTCTTCTAATATTTAATAACGATATAATTAAGAATATAAAAGGTTTTTAGGCGAAGTATAATAGAATTTAAATAATTTTTTTTACTTCTTTAATAATTATTATATTTAAATTAAAAACTAGATATTAATATTCTTTATTAATATTTCTTTTATACCGAATCTCTTTTTCTTTTTAATTATAGATTTATATACTCTTTACTAAATAACTACTTTATTAATAATATAAGTATTAACCTAGTAATAATCTTCTTATATTAATAATACGGCTAAATTTAATATTATTTTAATAGAGTTATTTTAAAATATTTTATTATTATCTCTATAATATTACTAGTTTTCCAAGAAGTTTCTAGATTTATTAAAGTATAAAAGAGATCCGAATAAATTAAGGAACTAAGAATAATTCCTTATTTATTAGATTTATATATATAATAACTAATACTCTATTAATAGTAATAAAATTACCTATATAGAAATTAAGTTAATAGTAGGTAAAAGAGTTTATAATTTAATAAATTAGTTCCGGATCGATAGTTTTTATATATTTATTAATTTCGAGATCTAGCGACGTAACCTCCGAGAGATATATAGTTATAAAGTTATATAGAAATTATTTAACTACCTAAATAATATTTAATAATTTATTAACGAATCCTATATAATATATTTTAAGATTATTAAATTTTATAACTACTTTCTTTTCCGAAAATATCCTTTTATTATTATTTTAAGATAAAAATACTTTATTAATTATAACTACTTCTTTTTCCGAAGATATCCTCTCGTTATTATCTCGAGATAATAATACTTTATTAACTATAACCGCCTCCTCTTTTAAGAATATTCTTTTATAGTATATAAACTAGTAAAGAGTCTTTTCTCGATATTATTTATAAACCTATAGTAATAACGAGTTAATTAAATTTAGCTTCATCTTTAAAAAGGCCTAAACTATTAAATAACGAGAGTTTATTAATATATAAAAGTAGTAATTAGATTTTATTATTAATATTATTACTATTATTATTATAAATATTAAAGAGGTAGTTATAATTATTATATTATTATAATTTTAAAACCTAAAAACCTAGGTCTAGTTTAATTTATCGACGATTCAAAAGAAAATAAAGGTATATAGGGCGCTAGTAATAATAATAATAATATAAAAAGTATAAAGGACTAGAGAGATATTATTTAAGAGAAGAATATAAAAATAATTAACTTTTATATAATATCGCTAGTTTATAGCGGTTACTATCTTTTTTTCTTTTAAATTAACTCGGGTATTACGAAGCCCTAGTTTATAATTAATATTAACATTTCATATTAAGCTACGAAATATATATTATTAATTTTCGTAAATAAGTTTTTAAATTTAAAGTATATTTATTTCTTTATTATAATCCCTTTTATAAATATTATACTATAATATAGAATATTTAGATTATATTAAAACTAAAGTATCTTTATTATAAATTTAATAATATTATTAATTATTTTATTATTTATAAATCGAGTTTTAATATCCTATATATTAGTAGGGCTAATAATAAGAAAAATGAATATTATTATTATTTATATATAAATAACTTATTTATAGGGGTATTAAAATTCTAATAATTACTACTTCTTTTAATAGTTCGTTATTAGTATATTAATAAATATCTTTATTTAAGCGGGCGAATTATTAATTATTAAATTATTGAATTTAAAATATACTAAATACGCTTTTTCCGTTTAACCCGTCTAGTAATAGAGTCTTTATATACTATTATCGATCCTATCTTAATATTATTTTTATATAATTACTCTATACTTTTATTAGATTTAAAGAATATTATTACTATTAAATAATAAGAAATTACCGCTATTAAAGTAATAATTATAAGAAAGTACTAAAGATTATAATCTACTCGCTTATTATAATTATTACTACTTATTTTAATAGTTCGCTATTAGTATATAGGAAATTATGTTCGTTTAACTAGGCGATCTATTAATTATTAAATTATTAGATTTAAAATATATTAATTATAGTTATTTTATTTAATCTATCTAGTAGTGAAGTCCCTCTACGCTATTATTAATTCTATTTTAATATTATTTTTATATAATTATTATATACCTTTACTAGACCTAGAGAACTTTATTATTATTAAATAATAAGAAGTTACTACTATTAAATTAAAGAGAAAGAGGAGGTATATTTAAATTTATTTTAATCCCCTTAATACCGGACGCTATATTCTAACTATTATAATTTATCTCGGTATTATAATATTAGGATTACGGAAGATATATTTACGACTTATTAATTTTTATATTATTAGATTCGAGATATATTACTACGTCTACTCTCTTTAATTTATCTAGTAGTAGTTATTATATACTTTTATTTATTCTCCCTCTATATTACTCTTTTATAATTATTACTTTTATATTAATATTATATTTATATAATCCTTATCGCTATTAGGTATTAGGAAGTTATAGGCCGTTTTATTATTACGGCCGAGGAGAAAATAACGAAGAAGAGAACCCGTTAATAATAATACTACGTTAAAAAAAAGAGGATTATTTTAATAGGAGATAACGAAGTTTATTTTACTAAATATTTCTATTATTAATAAGTTTTTTTAGATTTTTATTTAGTTATTATAATTATCCCTTTTAACGACCCGATATAAATAAAAAGTAAATAACTTTTATCTTTATAAATTTATATCTAGTTACTACCTCTATTTTTATAATTCGATAAAGTAAATAATAAAAAACGAAGCTCGTTTTTAAATAACTAGAGACTTAGCTTTTACTCTAATATTTACTTTTATATTAATTATAATTTATTTAAAATTAAAGCTATTTATCCCCTTATTATTTATATTTATTAATTTAAGATAAATTATTTATATTCTTCGCCTAGGGAATTAATATAGTTTTTCGACTTTTAATAAATAGGATATTAATTCTTTTTAATTTAATTAGTATAGTAATACTCCTTAGAAATTATCTTTATAATTAAAAATTTATAGGGTTTTTCGTTTTCTCTTTATATTCCCTCTTTCGATTTTTTCCTACCCTTTAATATTCTAGTTATATTCCGAGTTTTAGGTTTATCTAGTTAAAAGATTATTTTTATTAACTCTCGATTATCTAAATACCTCTCTATCGTTTATAAATATTATTATTATAAATTATATATTATTTATATCGAATACCTCGCCGTACTACTAGTAAAGTTAAAAAGAAAATTAAGAATAAAGAGCGGGTATAAAGATATAGAAATAATTAAAGAAATTTATAAACCGATATTAAAGATAGTATTATAAATATTAACTTTTAAATTTATAAACGAATATTAGTTATTTATTTACCTATGTCTTTAAATAATAATAATATATCTTTTATATTTATAGCCCCTCCTGCTTCCGTTAATATAATAGAAAATCTCGATTTTATATAATCTTCGGACTAGGTCCTTTCTAGCCTAGTAACTATAATAGAAAATATTAATATTAATTTTATTTCGAAATTATTAATTACCTCGTTTATAATTTTTATATATATAGCTTTATAATTCGCTACCGACCTAGTTATTAAAGATATTATTATTAATAATTATATTATTTATATCCCGTCTCCGAGTAATAGCGCGGCGACTCTTTTATTTAAATTATTAAATATACCTCCTACCTCCGTCCTAGTAAAGGAGGTAATTAAATTAATATAATATATTATTTATTAAATAAAAGCGCTTACTTTAGTTATAATTATAATATAATTAAAAGTAGGTAATATTCTCCCCCCCTAAATAAGTATATTGTTTTTAAATAATAACGGTAATATTTACCTAGAAGACTAATTTATTTATTATAAGAGGAAATCGAATTTATAATATCTAGCCGATTATTATTAAAAATCTTTAGAAGGCCTATAATCTACGATTTTAATTTTAATTCTTTATACTAGATTCGGTCCCCTCGAATCCCGTAGGTTTATAATTAATAATTATAATTACCGGCCCTTTATTACTCGAGATAATTTAGTTTTAAATCTTTATAATTATTTTATAGAAGAGACGACTAAAAGAGTTTTTATCGTTAATAATAATAGATTTTTATCCTATAAATTTAGCCTATTTTCTTATAGAATTATTAAGCGTAGAGGTTATCCTTATTTATAATTATTAAATTAGATATTATTATTAAAACTTTAGAATTCGCGCTTTTTATATTACCCGTTAATTATCTCTCTTTTATTATTACTAGTTATTTATTATCTCCTACGATCTCTATTATAATTATAGAGGATAATATCTACCCGTCGAGCTCGAATAAATTAAATATATTAATTCGGTTATTTAATATCTTATTCCGTAATATTAATAAGTTTCTAGGTAAAAACTCTTTAGTTTATTTACCTACCGATCCGATTATTATAAAGAAAGATATAAAATTAACTAAGGCCGAAGTTATACTAAACGCGGCCTAGAATTTATTCTATAATTATAATTAATATAATACTATCTTCGTCCTCTTAAATTAATTAGTAATAATTCTATAATTATAAAGAGTAAATTTTCTTCGAGCGACTATTATTCTTTAATAGATTTAACTAGTTATTAGAATTATTACCTTCCTCTTATTAATAATTATAATTAGACTCTACTCGATTTTCTCCGCTACTTTATAATCCTCTTTTATAATAATTCCTATAACGACTACGTTAATATTATATAATAACTATTATTAATAAATCGAGAAAAACCTCTTTACCTCGATTTCGCCGAGTCGGAATTATATTTATAAGAGAGAACGGTCTCCTTAATAGTTAAGATTTAATATTCTTAAGATATCGATAGTTTCTTAACTTATATTATTATTTTAATTATATATTAAAGTATATTTCGATTATTCTATAATCGTCTCTTTTTATAATAAATTATATAGTCGACTAGGGTTAAATTTACGGACTAAATATTTAATAAAGTTATATAACTCCGATTTAGATTTAGCGCTACTAATAGCGGATATAATTTTAATATATATATTCTCTTTTTTTATATATTAGTTTATTATATTATTTACCCTAGCGAGGGTAGGCGAATTATATAAATTAATAATATTATTCGTTCGGTATTAATAAATAGTTATTTTATTAATATATTATAATATTATTTACGAAGCTTTTAGGATACCCTTTATAAAACGAATATAAAGAACGAAATAAATATACCGCGTAATAGTTAATTTATTAATATTATATATAATATACCCGTTTTAATACTCGCCTAATTTTAATTAGAGATCCTTCGTTATATTAATAATTATAAATTATTTAGAGAGTCTATTTTAATAATTTCTAACTACGATCTAAAATTATTTATTAAATACGATACTTTGTACTAGACTTAAAAGGTTTTCCTCGAATACCTCTACTCTTATTATAATACCGGCGAGGATATTATATTAATATAAAAAATATATCTCGACTTTAATATAAAGAATATATTAATTAATATAAACTCTAATTAAGGCTTTACTTTACTCCGTAAAATACTTTATCTAGAATATTAGTAAATTTATTTCTACTTTTTATATAAGAGAGTTACGCGCGTAAAATTTTCTTAATTCTTATTTATATTAACTAAAGACGTAGCCTTGATATTAGTAAATATAATAAAGAGTAATTTATTACGCGATCTAGGTAATTTTATTTATTATAAATTTTATAATCTAAATAAAGACCTATTCGCTATTTTTATAAAGAAATATAGATTCTTTAATAATCCTTATCTAGAAATCTTTAGATTTTCGGAATTTTAACTAAACCGTTAATATATAATTAATTATTATAATAAAACCGTCGAGGTTAATAAAAAATATTTAATTTTATTAATTAGATATATTAAATCCTAGTAGATTAAAGTATATAAAGTATTAGAGAAGAGGGTAGTTACTTTTATTCTTATTATAAATTATAGAAAGATAAATTTCGGGGTCTAATAGGAGTATTATATTTTATTACTCTTTTTCTATTAATTAACCTTAAATTTTAATATTATAGTATATAACCTCTAGTAGGTACTATTAATTAAAAGTAAATAATCTCCGTCGATAAAAGCGCCGAGCGCCTAGGACTTTATATTATTAACTAATAATTACTTTTTATTAGTTATAAATAATAATTATATATAGTTTTTAAATTATTTAAATATTTACTCTCCCCCCTTCTTCCTAATACCCTCGGTATTATTAAGGGTATTATTTACTTTATTTAGTATAATTATATTATAGAATCGAGTAAAGAATCTCTATCCTTCCCTTCTCTTCCTTATTAGAAGGGGAAGAGAAGGGTAGAGATTCTTTATTATTCTCTTCCTCTTTTCCTAATAGGGCTAGTTTATATATATATATATATATACTCTATTACTACCCCTATATATAGTTTATATATACGTATATATATACTTTATTAATTAGGATAATAATTAATATAATTAGAGACGTTTTTAGGGGGCGTAAATAAAGCTTTACTAATTATATTAATTATTATACTTATTAATAAATTATATATACGCGTATCTTTAAGACTATTTATATAGTAACGATAATATAGTTAAGATATATTAAGATTTAATAGCGCGATTAAATAAATTAATCTTTATATTATACTATCCTCGATCTAAATAACTAATATACATTATAGTATCCTAGAACGACGAATTCTAATTATTTATATATTAATTTCTAATCGGTATCCTCTATATAAAAAATTATACTAATTTTTATATTAAACCCTAATTAAGATTTTATCTTTTAGCGAAATCTCTTCTCGCTTTAATTATTAATATTTATTTACTTATTTAATATTTTCGTTAAAGTTTATAAAAATTTAATATCTTTCGCCTATAAAGTAATATACTTATCGTATATAGTATATGAATTAGTTATTAAATAAATTAGATCTTAGTTTATCTAGAGATAATATAAAGTATAAATTTGTTAAAGAATATATATATTAGATAACTTTCTATAGTTTTTTATAAAGTATTAATTATATTACTCTCAAATTATATATTCTTAAAAAGATTTTAGTAATAAATCTCGCGGACTAGATATAAAAAGAGTATTTTTATAATTAATAAATCGAAAGTCTTCTAATATTTTTTAATTTTTTAGAGTATTTTCGCTAATAGAGATTAGTAGCTTAATTAGGATAAAGATAATTAAAGATAATATAAAATTTACTACCCGACTTTATATATCGTCGAGTAGATATAAGGATTTAATTTATTTTCCCCCTCTTTTTCTATTTAGCCTTAAGGATACGTGAAGCGGCTTTATATAAAAATTTACTAGGTATTAATTTTATAGTAGTCTTACTACTAGGTAGAGGTTAAATTAATAAAGAGTTAATACTCAAGTTCTCGCCGTTATTTTATAGTATTATTTAAATTAATTAAAAGTTTCTTCCGTTCCCTATTTATATATATTAATATAATATTTATATAGAATTATAGAGCTGAAAATAAGTACTATTTTTATTTATATTTATAAGTTTAGATTTATTTTGAGATTTACTTTTAAATTTATCTTTAGATTTATTTTTAAATTTAGATTTCTATATTTTAGAGGCTTTATAAATAATTAAAAATTAATATAAAGATTACGATAAAGCCGGAAGGGAGGTAATATATTTATTATTTTATAAAGTCTCTAGATTCTTCTAGAGCTAATCGCGTTTATTAATAATTATATCTAGATTTATAAATTAATATAAAGATTAGAATAAAGCTAGGATATATAATAAAATAATAAATATTTACTCTTAATTATATTCTTAGTATTCTTTTCTTTTATAAACTCTTTATTTTTTATTATATACTAAACTTCTACCTAACGAGTAGTTAGGGTATTAAATTCTAATTTAATATTACTCTTAAATTATCGACGAGTATTAAAAAGTATTATATTAATATTTAATATTATATTCGGTTATAACGGATTTTTATTTATATCCGAGTCGATTTCCGAGTCCTAGAAAAAATACTCGAATTCTTTATTTATATAAATTTTATATACTCCGTTAAAATATTTATAGGCGTATATTAAATTCTAGTTTAAATATAATATATACGACCTTAAACCTAAAATATTTTAATTATTTTAATTATTCTTATCTTTATCCTAATTTACTTCTAGTATTATTACGCCGCGGAATAGGGAAGGGAAGGGATAAAACTAATCTTTATTTTCTTCCCCGGAGTAGGGAAGGGAATAAATAAAGAAGAGAAGAGAATATTAAAAGAAAATAAAAAAGAGAGGTGATTTCTTATTATTCTCTATTCTTACCCTCTCTATAAGGCTAATAATTATAGTCGATTAATATACTCTTTTAACGCGTATCTTAATTATATTAATCTTTATTTTAACCTTAAAGTATACTAGTTATTCTAGTATATTCTTAATTTCTTTTATTAAATATATATTCATAATTTATTATAAAGAAAGTAGACGTAATATATTAAGATTTTATTATACTAAATATTATAGAAGATTAATATTTCCTCTATATACCCCCGTTAGATTTTTTAATAATCTAATATCCTTCGTTTAAATAATTATACGCTTAGTATATATAGTAGTAAGATTCGCTACTATAAATTCTAAAAATTAGTATATTTAGTAATATAATAGGCCTAAAACTTACTAGAAAGTAATATAGTCGTATAATATTTCGTCGCTTTTTATAGTATCTTTAGAGTAGCTAGCTATTATTAGAAATTATAATTTAATTATATATTTTATATAATCTCTCGAACTAGACGTTAAATTAGCGCTTTAGGAATAAGAAACTTAATAATCTTCTAATAATATCGAATTTAGCGAAGTATAAATACTAGTAATAAATTAATATATTAATTAAGATAAAATAAAGTAAAAAAACGAAATATTTATATTCTTAATCTATACGACGTCGACGGGTTATAAAAATAACTTCTATTTTCTATCCCCGCCTCTTAACCTACCGTTATAGGGTTTTCGTTATAACTAGGGCTTTTCGAGTTATTAGAGTATATATATTAATATCTTTATTATTATTTTAAACTAGGTTCTTACCCGATAACTAAACTAAATCTCCGTTTATATTCTTTACTTTCTCTATATTAATAGATTAATATAATAATTACGATAAATCTAGAATAAAAAGTAAAATATTTACGGTTTATAGATTTTCTTAGGGTTTAAGATTTCTCCTCTTTTTAAATTTAGAATTTCTTAACCCTAAGAGCTATAAATAATAATAAATTAATATATTAATTACGATAAAGTTAGGATATAAATTAAATATTTCTTACCTCGAGCTTTCGCTACTATTTTTATTAAAATAATATATTAATATAATAATTAAAATAATATTAAAAGAAAGAGTTAAGAAAATTACTACCTAGAGCTTTATTTTAAATTAAACCTACGATCTTCTTTTTCTCCTTTATCTCTTTATCTTTACGAGTTTTTCAATTTATAATTATTTTATCTTAAGCGGCTAGACGTATAGATTTTCTTTTACTAGGTAATTTTAAATCTTCGAGCTCTAATTAATTAATCTATAGTAAAACTCTTAAATTACGCTTAATACCGATTAATATCTCGGTAGAATCCGGCTCTTCTTATTTAATAACCGGCTCTTAGTATTTAACTACGTATTAGGTATTCGTAATAAAGTACTATTTATATAATAAAATACGAGGTCTCCCTTTACGGTACGAATAAAATTAATTTAAATCTAAATAAAGAAAATAAAATAAATAGTTAATAGACGGATTATATTAATATTAATAGTTATAATCGTCTAGATTATCCTTACTAGGTATAGGTAGACTCGTATATAAAATTATATTTAGAGCCGTTATAACTAAAGTAATTAATAGCGGTTCACTTATATAGTTATATATATTAATTCCAGGTTTTTCCGGATTATAATATATTATAGATTCCTTACTATATATAAACTCGTCGAATTCGAACTTATCTAAGGGAATATCCAAGCGATACTATAATTTATAAAAATAATTAATACTTTTATCCTAATCTTTATACTAGTAACCTTACTTATTTAATATTTTTATATATATTTATTTAGGAGTTACCAGATTCGATAGTTTATAAAGAAGACGTTTTCTATATTTTATAATTTTAATTAATATTATTTATCCTAGACTTTACCCTAGTAATTTTACTATAATATTATTTTATAATTAAGTAACTTCGGTTTAAATAAGTAGTAGAGGAGTTATTAACTATAATCTATATATAATATTAATACTATTTATCCTAATCTTTATTCTAGTAACTTTATTAGGTTAAAATTAAATAATCTTTTAAGAGAAGACCTTACGTATAATAATAAAAGATATAATAATAATAAATATTACGATAACTAGGCGTCTTATTAGTAAATTCCCTAGTTATATTTAATTTTACCTTATTTATAACGACGAAAGAATTAAAGAATATAGAGAAGAAAGCGCCTATATAAGTTATTAGAAACTAATTATATTAATCTATATATTAATAAATATACTACGTTTTATTTTCGATTAATTAAAGATTCCTAGAGTAATATCGTTAATATAATTTAGATATTAGGGTAAGGTTAAGGTACGAGGTAAATCGAATAATAAAATCTATAATACTAAAAACGGGATTCGGAATTAGCGCCGCTATTATTCATTTCTAGTCGATTAATAAAATATTATATACCTAAAATATAGACTTTTATCCTAATCTAGTACACTATAAAAACTAATAAAGTTATTTATTAATTTTCATAATTATTAAATTTAAATAACTTAATTTATAAGTAAATTATAAATTAAAAATTTATAGCTCGAAGAAAAGCTATATTAAATTACTAGATATAAAAATTATAATAAAGATAATAAACTCTTACACTATATATATATCTTATAATATATCTTTAGCTAGTAGATATACTCTTTAATTATTATATAAAATATATATTCTTTAAAGCTAGAGTAATCCGTTTATTATAAATCGCGTAAAAGTTAAATACTATAATCGAAGTTAATTACTATATCGGTAGAGATAATTCATAACCTATTTATAAGTTTCTTAATTAATATTACTTTTACGGTTTTTTATAACGCGTTTAATATCGTAGATTAAATCCGAAAATAGTATTTATATAACGTATATATAATTTCGCGGATAAAGCGCGTAAAGAATAACTTCGGGATTAAAAAGTCGGTTATCTTTTAAAGAAACCTAATTTCTTATAAAATAACGATTAATAAATTTAGCGAACTCGAGTTTAATATAAAGAGATCTTATTTACTACTATTCTTTAATTATTTATTTTATACTGTAATTTTCTTTACTCGAGCCTTTTTAAAAGGAACTTTATATATATTAGGTACTTTTCTTACTACTTTTAAACTCCGCTAGTTAATAAAAGATTAAAAGCCCCGGCTAGTTATTACTATATTATATAAACCGTTAAAGAGCTTAATATTAATATTAATTATACTTTTTATAATAACTAAAGGTATAATTATTAATATTAATTAATAAGAATTTAGTTAAATTTCGGTAGGAATTTACGAAAGAGGGTATAGATATCGGATAAAGATATATTTATAGTTATTATAACGGGTAACCTAACCCATTATATATAAAAGAGCCGTAGATCTACTTTATTATTATATTTTATTAAATATTTTTACCGTAAAGTATTCTTCGGTTATAGGACGTAGTTTACCTAGATAAATTATATAATTATAATATAACCGTTAAATCCTTTTACTTTCCTACTCTTTTTATTTATCCGTATAATTCGTATTTAAAATATTTTAAAATAGTAGTTTCGCCCTAGAGAACTTTATATATAATTAATATTCTACTTTTTTTAATATAGTACCCCGGGATACCTCGTTTACGGTAAAGATTTCTACCGAATATTTTATAATTAAAGGTAACGACTACCCGTATTATATATATAGGGTAGAAATAATTATCGATTTCCTCGTATAATTTTATTTATAGTAATAGTATCGTAACTAAAAGAGGAAATATAAAATTAATAAAGTAAAGAGCTAGACGCCTAATTTCTTATAAATTTTATAAAAATTAATTCTAAAGTAAAAGTATTTCGATTACGATATTATAATAGGTATTAAGGAGCCGAGGAATATCTATAAAAGATATAACTATATAGTATTAAGAATTAATAGTATAAATAGTATAAAAACGTATCTCGAATTAAAGAAATATAAAAGGAAAGCTTTAATATATAAAATAAAACCGATTTAAAATATACTCTCGTTTAAAGATTAGGTATATAATTATTCTTTTAAATAATAAATATAAAGACTATTAAATTCTTAATTATATAATTTAAAGAATTAAAAAAAAGATTAATATATTAAAATTTAAAGAATTAAAAAAAAGATTAATATATTAAAATTTAATAGTTAGGAGGTAACTTAAGAGGACTTCTTTAAATTATTTATATAAATAATTATCGGGCTTAAACTCTCTTTACGATTTATCGATAATATTAATATATAATAAATAATTAAATATATTAATATTTAATTTACTCTCCCTTCTATATTAATAATTAAGAACTATATAATAAAGAAATATTAAAAGATTTAGTCTCTTCTTCTTTAAGACTTACCTAACGACGGTATTAAAATTACTTTTATACTAGATTTATAGTCTTCTAGAAACCGATAAAGTTATATAATTATAAATATATACTTTATCGACTAGTAATAATAGTATTACGAGGTACTTTTAACTTTTAAACCTATAAAAAGTAAATATAATAATAGAAATCTAACCGGGTACCTAAATATTATTATCCGTTATTATAATTTAGGGGACCGTATTATATCGATTATTATAAATAATACCTCTAATAATATTATAATATATTAATTACTCTAGACGATATCTACGGAGGAGAGTATATAATTTATAGTTATAAAAAAGGAGTTTAAATACGAGCTTCGCGAAATTTATAACGAATTAGATTTTTTTACGAATACTAGAATTTATCGCGTCTTATATTTTTCTTATATTATTTAACTAGGTTTAAAGGAATTTCTTAATATTATTAAAATCTCGCTAACGAATAAAGACTTTTAGAAGGATTAAAACGAATAAATAAATAAATAAGAGTTTTCTAATATAAGAAAAGAACCTAGGATCCTATTTATTTTTATAAAAATATATATTCTTAATTTTATATTAATCTTTATACCTACTTTTATTTATTTATTAAATTTAGGGTATATAAATTCGTAAAGCCTCTACCTATTTTAATAGAAGTAGTTAACGGCGCGAGCGCTTTTAAGATATCTAAAAAAAGTTTAATAATAAAAAATATTAATCGGCTAGGTTAATTTAAGAATAAGAAATATATAATAAAAAACACCCGAACGAATTTACTACGTTAAAGCTCTTTTAGGATATAGTAACTAGGTAGGATTTAATATACTATATATTAATCCGGGCTCGAAGATTAAGGCCGGTATTAAAAGAGTTTTTTTATAAATAAAGGGAGTAATTATAAATAAATAACGATGAATAAATTTAAATTAATTACTTTATCGAGTTTAATAAACCGTTTTATCTGTATACATAAACGATTAATACTTTATATATACCGATTAACCTTTTCGGTCTATAATACTTTATTTAATTATTTTAAAAATAAAGAGAAAAAACTTAAAATTAAAAATATAAATTAAAAAAGGTTTTTATTAATAGGTTTAAAAAAGGTTTAGGCTAAACTAAAATAATATTATTCTCAAACTTAATTAATTTTAAACGGTCTATATAATATAAGAACTCTCCTAGACTTTATTAGAAAAACGATTATATTCTAGGGTTAAGGTTAAAATAAAGAGATTAATAAAGAGTAAAAAAATTATTATTAGGAATAATTTAACGAGTAATTTAATCGGCGTATACTTACTACTAGTTAAGAGAAAATATATATTAAAAGAGATATCGGTGTAGATACTTTTAAATATTTTATTAAGGGTAAAAAGAAAATATCGATTCCGAAGACTCGGAGTAATAAACTTTATAGCTACCGCGAAATAAATAAATCTATTATTTATACTAATCTTTATATTAATAATTATATCCGTTAATTTAATATAGGATTTAAAAATAAAAATAAATCTATATTTAATAAATAAAAGGAATTTTCATTATATTATAATTATCTCTCTTATACCGCCCGTAATATTCTAGTTATACCCTCTACGGGGGTTAGATACGAGCGAGTATTTAATATTATTAATTAATTATATTTAGCCTAAAAATCTTATAATCTAGAAACTTTCTTGATTTTAATAATCTTTAACGGCTTTTAATTTAAAGAGAACAAAATAATAATATTATAATAAGACCTAGATTAAGAAGAGATAATAATATTTAAAGAATATGAAATAAAGGTAAAGAGGCGGGAAGAGGATATAATAAAAAACGAGGACGAAGATTTAATTAATAATATAAATAAAAGTTAGTCTAATAACCTCGTAGAAAAAGAATTTCGAGAATCTTTTAGAACTTCTACTACTAGTCTAACTCGTAAAGAAGGAAGAGTTAAAGAATATAATTCTAGCCCTTAAATAAAACCTTCTATAATAATATTATAAATAGAATATTAATATTATAAATAAACTCGAGAAAGTGTAAAAGATAAATATATAAATTTATAAACTAGACTTTCCGAGTATATAATAAACTAGAGTTCTTCGAAATATTTATATTCGACCCGAGACTCTACGTTAAAAAATTTAATAATAAGGAAGAAATCGAATATAAGATTATTCTCTAAATTATAAATATTATCTAGGTTTTATATAATAGTTAAATATCTAAATTGTAGTAGCTTAAAGACTATATATAGAAACGAGTCTCTAAAACCGATTTTATTAAAATTAGTTAAAGAGACTAGATTTTTCTAAAAATCTTTATAAAGTAAGAAAAATATAAATAGGACTCCTAAAAATAAAAAAAGATAAAACGAGAGCTAGAATTATAATTAATAATTAAATATAAATAAGATATATATAAAAATTAGTATAATAATAATAAGAGTTATTATATTAATAAATTTTCGGGTATTTTAATAGGCTAGCTATAATAAATATTAATTTAAATAATTAATTATATTTAATAAAAATATACCTAGAAATCTAAACGAACTAGTTACCTCCTTTTAATTTTATAATAATTTCGTAAACTCTTTAAATTAAATAATTCGTTCTAGCTCCTTTTTAAATTTCTTATATTTATTAAATTTTTAAAATATCTTTACCCTCTTTATTATCTCGGTATACTTTAGTTTTAAAAGTATCCCGAATACTTTCTTTACGCCTTCTTTATCTTTATTTAATACCTATTTATATTTAATAAAATCGTAATTATTAGGTTATAATTAATTAGGTTTTAATATTATAATTTATTTATAATTATCCTCGTCTAGCGCTACGTATTTATTTATTCTTTAAATATTCTAGTAATTTCCACTAAATAGTTTATAGATCTTTAGATTTATAATAAATTAAAAAGTTATATTATATTATAATACGCGCTCGAGTTTATCGAATATTTTATTAAATTATAATAAACGTTTTTATAGCCCTTTATATATATATTAACCTATAATTAATATTAAATAGTATATAGATTAATATAAAAATATATTAAATAATTATTTCTTTATATATATAAAAACCCTATATATTTATATTTCTTTAACGAATATTTATTATAGTATTTAATCTTCGTTTATAACGATTTAAATATTATAATTTAATATCTTCGATAATTATTATAAATTATTTATATTATACTTTATTAACCTAATATAATTAAAGTCTTAATAATATCCTTTTAATTTTCTTTTTCGGTATTATTCTCGATATTATAATTTTCCTCGTCGTCTATTTTCTATCGAATTTAAAATATATAATTTATTAATTTTAATAAATTTTCTAAATTCTTTAAAGGCTCTTTATTTATTTAATTTAAATCTTTATTATTATCGATAATTATCTCTTTATTTAAAGACGCGTCGACGGTTTTTATAATAACGCGGGTATATTTACCCTAAAAAACCTTATTATATATTAATCCCGTTTAATTAATATAATATAAATTAATATAAAGATTAATATATACTTTTTATTAATAGTATCGATCTTCGCCTATTAAGTTATCCTTTATTAATTTATAATTAATAGATTTAATTATTCTTTATTACCCGTTAAAGGTTTTTCTACTCGTCGAATCGTTTTTTAATTAATAATTTTAGCTAGCTCTACCCGAAGCTCTTCTATAAAACGATTTACTAAACGATTTCTTAATTTTATTATATTATAGTTTTTATTTAGTTCCTCTTCGGTTTTTTTTTTTTTTTTATTTATTAAATAAATAACCCCGATTACCTCGTCTTAAATTAAATATAAATAAGGATTAGCCCGAGGCTTACTTCTCGTCGTCGGCTATAAAATAATTAACGATATATAATATATTAGTCTATTCTATTATTTATTATTCGGTATTAAATCTAATTAATATTTAGATATAAGTTAATCCTAGGCTTTTTAATCTTCTAGTTTAATTATAAAATAATTAATAAAAATTATTTTATATTATCCTTTCTTATTATATACTATATAATATTATAATAATATTTATAATAAACTTTAACTAAAGAGACTAGTTATTCTAGATATATTAATCTTTATACTTTTTAAATTTTAATATAGATTTAATTTCTTATTTAATTATTATTAAAAGAGAGAATTCCGCGATAAAATAACTACTAAATAGTACTAGGTATAAAGATAAGTATAATTATAAGAAATTAAATAATACAAGAGCCGGATATTAAAATATCTAAGTAGTTTAACGAGCTTATTAATTAAATAAATAATTAATAAAATCTAGAAGTAAAAGGAAAATATAAGCGATTTAAGAGTAAATTACTAGCGCGGTACTAGTAGCTACTATAATATTATATAATATAAATAATCTTAGTTATCCTAGAAAATTATAATTATTAAATCGAAGATTTACTAGGATTTAGTATATTTAATATTAATAAACCTAGTCTAGTTATTCTATTATATTTACGTATATTTAGTATAATTAATTTATTAAATCTTCGTAAATATATAAATAAGTATATTGAAATATTTAGTATATCTAGTAAAAATATTAAGAAATATACTAAACTACTTAATATAACCCGCGGTTAAAATAAAGATTAATATAATTAAAATACGCGTTAAGATAGCGCGTTAATAGGCTATAGTATTAACCTTATAGGGAGAGTAGGGAAGAGATTCTTTATTATTCTCTTCTCTTCTCTATTTTAAAGAAGGAAATTACTAAGTTTTCGTTCCTTTCCCTTTCTTTCCCCGGTTCTCTTCTTTAACCAGGGAAGAGAAGGGATTCTCTACTCTATTCCGTAACGTAAATATTATAAGACTAGTTTAATTTAATTCGTCTAGTTTTTTTTATAATACTAATTTTCCTTTTTTATTTAGATTCTTTAATAGTATTAATATTTCTTTACTCTTTATATACCCCTCCTCTTTATTCTTATCTTCGAGAATATAAAAAAGTTTATTCTATTTATAGTATTAATATATTTTAGTTAGATTAGAGTTATTATATAAATATAAGTAATAATAAACCGATACTCGTATTCTATATAAGCTTAATCTAATTCTAAACCGCTATTATTATTAACTAGTTTTTACGATTATATTAATTATTATTTTACGTTATTTCGCCGGATATTAATAGAGTATACGGTATAGGTAGTAAATTAAGAGGTTCTTAATTTTATTAACCTTTAAAAGGTATTTAAAAGCGACTTTTATAAACGAAATTAAAGATATTATATCCTATCTCTTCGACTCCTAGTAATTAAAATATTATCTATTATATATTATATATTTCGTAAATATTATTTACCTTGAGATTTATATTAATAATTTTATTTATAATTAAGGATTTATTATAAAGCCTAGTCCCGAAAGAAAAGTTTATAACCTAAATAACTATATTTAATAAATTAAATTAATATAATTTATCTTAATTTTTATCCTAGTAATTTTACATTTTCTTTAAATATATCCGATATTTTAAGGACTAGTTTTTCGGATCCTAATTTAAACGATTTATAACTCTAGGATTATTATATTTAAAATATATAATTAGTATTTATTATCCTAAAACTTATCTCGGTAATATTATTTATTTATTAATTTAGTTTTAAGATCTACCGCCCTTAAGAGGAGGTATTTACTATATTATATATATATAATTAATAGTATTAGTAATAATATTAAGAGTAATAACTTTATTTAATTAATTTCGAGAGAAAGTATAGGAGGTACTTTTTATTAATCGAATTAATATTATTTATCCTAATCTTTATCCTAATAATTATACTAAATAATAATTAAATTTATAATACTATAATTACGATAATTAGATATATTATTAAATAGTAGTAAAATTTAATTTATTTCGAATTTACCTAAAGAGATAAACGTAGAGATAAATATAAAAATAATAGTAACTAGCTAGGCTATTAGGAGCTAATTATATTAATCTTTATATATATAATAAACTAAACGTGATTTCGAACTAAGATTAGCGCTTTTTTAATACTATAGTTAATATAATTTAGTTATAGGGGAAAGTAAAGTAAGAAGTAGTAAAAATAATCGGATTTATAATATTAAAAGCGAGATTCTTAACTATTATTTACTTTATTTTATTTTTCGAAGTTATATATTTCTATTAAAGACCTATATTTTAATACGAGCTCTAGTATTATAATATACTGAAATATAAACTAATTATTCGTACTATTATTAAATAATTAATTAGATTATTTCACGATAAAATCGTAAATAGTTATTTATTAATTAATCTCTATTAGAATCTATAATTTAAACACTTTATATTAATCTTTATATTAATTCTTTATTAAGATATTATCCTCTAGCGAAACTCCTTCTCGCTTTAATTATTAATATTTCTTTATTTACCTAATATTTTCGTTAAAGTCTTTAATAATTTAATATCCTTCGCCTATAAAGTAATATATTTACTATATATATTATATTAATTAGTTATTAAATAGATTAAATTTTAGTCTATCTAAGAATAATATAAAAAATAAATTTATTTAAGAATATATCTATTAGATAGCCTTCTATAGTATTTTATAAAATATTAATTATATTACTCTAAAATCGTATATCCTTAAAAAGGTCTTAGTAATAGATTTTACGAACTAGATACGGAAAGAGTACTTTTAAAATTAATAAATCGAAAGTCTTCTAATCTTTTTAAATTTCTTTAAATATTTTCGTTAATAGAGATTAATATCTTTATTAGAGTTAAGGGAGTTAAAAATAATATAAAATTTACTACCGGGCTTTATATATTATTATATAAATATAGGAATTTAATTTATTCTCCTCCTTTTTAGGGCTTAAGCGCGGCCTTTATATAAGAATTTAAATAAAACTTTAACCGCCGATATTCCCGTAGAGGTCTAATTAATAAATGAAGATAAAAGTGTAACTAGTATTAATATCTAGAAGTTAGTATAAAATTTATAATATATCTAGTATAAAGGAAGAATTTATAAATTTAGATACTCCTAGTATTTTTATATATAGGGTTCTATACTTTAAGCCCTTAATAAATTATATAATATTAATAATATTATTATTATATTACGGAATAGGGTAAAGAATCCCTTCTCTTCCCCGGCTAGAGAAGAGAACCGGGAAAAAAAGAAAAAAAAACGAAGGCTCGGTAATTCTCTTCCCTAGAATAAAAAAAAGAAAGAGAATAATAAGGAATCCCTTCCCTATTTTCTTTATAGGGTTAATATTATAACCTATTAATATACTATTTTAATATATATTTTAATTATATTAATCTTTATCCTAACCGCGGGTAATATTAAATAGTCTAATATATTTCTAAATACTTTTACTAGATATATTAAATATTTTAATATATTTATTTATATATTTACGAAGATTTAATAAATTAATTATATTAAATATATATAAATATAATAGAATAACTAGATTAAGTTTATTAATACTAGGTATATTAAATCCTAATAAATCTTTAATTTAATAATTATAATTTTCTAGGATAACTAAGATTATTTATATCTAATAATATTATAATAACTACTAGTACCGCGCTAGTAATTTATTTTTAAATCGTTTATATTTTCCTCTTACTTCTAGACTTTATTAATTATTTATTTAATTAATAAACTCGTTAAACTACTCGGATATTTTAATATTCGGCTCTTTTATTATTTAATTTCTTATAATTATATTTATCTTTATACCTAGTATTATTTAATAGTTACTTTATCGCGGAATTCTCTCTTTTAATAATAATTAAATAAGAAATTAAATTTATATTAAAATCTAAAGGGTATAAAAATTAATAAATTTAATATAACTAGTCTCTTTAATTAAAGTTTATTATAAATATTATTATAATATTATATAGTAAATAATAAGAAAGGAAAATATAAAATAATTTCTATTAATTATTTTATAGTTAAGTTAGAAGATTAAGAAACCTAGGACTAGCCTATATTTAAATACTAGTTAAATTTAATACTAAATAATAAATAATAAAATAGACTAATATATTATATATATCGCTAATTATTTTATAGCCGACGAAGAGGAATAAACCTCGGGTTAATCCTTACTTATACTTAATCTAAAATAAAGTAATCGAGGTCGTTTATTTAATAAATAAAGAAAAAAAAAAACTAAAGAGGAGTTAAATAAAAACTATAATATAATAAAATTAAGAAATCGTTTAATAAATCGTTTTATAGAAGAGCTTCGGGTAGAGCTAGTTAAAATTATTAATTAAAAAATAATTCGATAAATAAAAAAGACTTTAATATATAATAAAGAATAATTAAATCTATTAATTATTAATTAAGAAAGGATAATTTAATAGGCGAAGATCGATACTATTAATAAAAAATAAATATTAATCTTTATATTAATCTATACTATACTAGTTAAACGGGATTAATATATAATAAGGTTTCTTAGGGTAAATATACCCGCGTTATTATAAAAACCGTCGGCGCGTCTTTAAATAGAGAGATAATTATTAATAATAATAAAGATTTAAATTAAATAAATAAAGAATCTTTAAAGAATTTAAAAAATTCGTTAAAATTAATAAACTATATATTTTAAATTCGATAAAAAATAGACGACGAGGAAAATTATAATATCGAGAATAATACCGAAAAAGAAAATTAAAAAGATATTATTAAGACTTTAATTATATTAAATTAATAAAGTATAATATAAATAACCTATAATAATTTTCGAAGATATTAAATTATAATATTTAAATTATTATAAGCGAAGATTAAATATTATAATAAATATTCGTTAAAGAAATATAAATATATAGGGTTCTCGTATATACGAAGAAATAATTATCTAGTATATTTTTATACTAATTTATATCTACAAAAGTGTAAGCGACTCTGAGAATCCTGGTTTACTCGGAGTATTTAGGCCCGCTCGCGAGCGCTAAAATAGCTTAGAGCTAGGTAAGAATTCTTAGGCCCGTTTAGGCCCGCTCAGGCTCGCTTAGGCTCGCTCAGGATTATTTAGGATTCTTAATACCGGCTTAATATTCTCAGGGCCGCTCAGGGCCGCTCAGGGCCGCTCAGGATTATTTATTTACATGGCCATTACTACTACTATAGATATACGCGCATACATGGCCATTACTGCTGCCATAGATACGCGCATACATGGCCCATAGATATGCGCATACATGGCCATTGCTGCTGCCATAGATATGGCCATTGCTGCTGCCATAGATACGCGCATACATGGCCACTACTGCTGCCATAGATATGCGCATACATGGCCCATAGATATGCGTATACATGGCCATTGCTGCTGCTATAGATACGCGCATACATGGCCCATAGATATGCGTATACATGGCCATTGCTGCTGCCATAGATACGCGCATACATGGCCACTGCTGCTGCCATAGATACGCGCATACATGGCCACTACTGCTGCCATAGATATGCGTATACATGGCCATTGCTGCTGCCATAGATACGCGCATACATGGCCACTGCTGCTGCCATAGATATGCGTATATATGGCCATTCTTGCCCCCATAGATGCGCGCATACCCCCATTTATGGCCTATACATACGCGTATATATGATGTTCCATGATCGCCCCTATCGACGGCAGCGACCCCCCGGAACCACCCCTAACG
>JAABUW010000738.1_pt1 | contig 61018 bp, 59 predicted proteins | sample 5560081 | NCBI WGS metagenome assembly JAABUW01 (sample SAMN10711882, study PRJNA513363) | rock metagenome | isolation source: Antarctica rocks | place: Antarctica: Victoria Land, Knobhead sud | reverse complement strand
GATAACAATCGAGATCTCTTGTTACAATATCCCGCTAGCGAACCATAGAATTAATTCTCCACCAGCATACTCCCTCCCCGTCTTTAACCGCACCTCCCGGTTGAATCATCTTCTCCCACGCTCCTTGCAAAACACATCTCCCCATCCGTTGATTGATCCATTGTTCCCCTCAATTGAGAAGCCAACATATGTGAAGATGCAAGGCTAGTGAGTGTCCATGTCACTTCTCCATCCATGAATTCTCGCCATCCTTCCTCAAATCAAAGTACTATCCCGCACATGGAACCCTGCAAGAGCAAACAGCAAAGACCCAAGTCGCACCCTGAAAGCGCACGTATGGACGTCCTTGAGGCGCAGCTGTTGAGTGTGCAAGATGTTGCCGAAGATCCGCGATGTGGCGACACCCCCCAGCTGTCGTGGATAACGTTCCTGACTCGCTGGGACGAGCCTTGTGTAGGTGGAATGTATCAACATTCGTCTATACATCCGTCTTGATCAACTTTTGCATCTCCTTTCCATCCCTTGATCCTGCTCAGAATTATGCAACTACCTGCTAGTCTTTGATGAAAGCATAGGGAGGTAGTCCTCCAGCCATCAACTAAACAACAGCTTCGATCAGACCCCATCACGGAGCAAGGTCCAATTCCTATTTGATCCAAGCCCTACAGACCCTCCCTCTCTTGTTCTCCTTCAATTCCAGATTAAAGAAAGATCAAATGACAATCATGGCTACTTCTTCTAAACATCCATCTACAGTAAGATACTATCTTCACATATCCTTTCCTCTCAAACATCCAATCGAATAAAATTCTACTCGCAACCCTCACTGCCAAGTCCCCACCCAGTGACTTCACCACTCGATCAACATTTCAAGACCCTTCGTGTGATAAACCACACCACACGGCGTAGGTTTCCCTGCAAACAATCCCCACAAGCTGCTGCCATATTCGCCCCAGCCTCAGACAAGTCCCAACCCCCAAACAACACCTCAACACGGCGAACCCCCCCAAGTCTCCTGCAAATAGCATTTGCCACCCTCTACCAGCAATACCAGCAATACCAGCATGTACTCACCAAACCCGGAATCCACCCCTCCCCCTTCCACGACACCTGATCTACATACACAACCCTAGTGTGCCAAAAACCTAAACCGCGCAAACTTCAAACCTTCTGAGAACCCTTCCCCCCCCCTTCTTACTATCAAAGACCACATATATCCCCTACGGGTTCCCCAAACCCCCAGAATGCGGGCAACCCCTTTCGTAACAACAAGCTAATCATCTCAGAAGGTTTCTTCTTCTTTCTTTTTTCTTTTCTTTTCTTTTTTTTGGGGATACGTTACTAGATGTACAAGATCCCCCACAACTTCCCCAAGTACAAAGACCCATCACAGTTTAAAAAAAATCACCACATCACCCTCCGATACCCCTCCCTCCCTCAACGAAACAATCTTCATCCTCCTTATATTCTTCCTTCAACAACCCTCAATCCTCTCGCTCATTCATTCTTACATACCCGCTTTCCCGATTCCCATTCCATCCCTCCTGGCACGGAGCGTCCTTCTCAGTCAATTTTTCAATTTGTTAAAAAAATCAGAGGGGATTTGGGAAACACACACTGACCAGCTAGCTACGGCGGTCAGTAGTCTATTCTTCTTACATAGCAGCGAGACAAAAGAAATGTTTTTACAAAAAGTCCTTCCAAACCATGGAATTTGGAGATTTTTTTCTCTTTTTTCTCTTTTTTTTGGGGGGGGGGAATACCGACTGTATGTATGTATCCGTCTTCGATCTTCTCGTTCGGTTGTTGAGAGCTCATAGATCGAAGCTAAAATATAGCCGAGAAAACCTAGTGACAAAGTCGTTTGCCTCGAGTGTACCTTCCCTTTGCCTTTCTCCCTTTCCACCAATCCCCAACCCCCCTTTTCCTCCATCTCCCCATTCCCCCTCCCCCTCCCCATCCCCATCACCCCTACAATCCAACCATCTCCACCCCCACCTCCTCTCCTCTCCTCTCCTTCCCCACCCCCCACACCCACCCCCCCACACCCACCCACCAACCAAACCCACCAACCAAACCCACCAACCAAACCCATCCCACCAACCAAACCCACCAACCAAACCCACCCCACCCACTCCATCCCTCACCATCCCGCCAACCCGCCAACCCCCTCCCTCACCATCCCCCACCAACCCCCTTTCCCACCAACCCCCTCCCATCCACCACCGCCCCACCAGCTAGCTAATCATCCTCGCCATCTCCCTAAAGTAAAAAAAAAAATACTTACTTCCCATCTTTTAATTCCCAAAAACCTCTTCCACCCACCTGCTCTGACCTCCTTTAAACTTCCTCAAGATTCCTCCACCCCACCCCACCCCAATCACTTGAAATAAACAAACCACCGCCCAGACAACCAAACAAAAAAACCACCGCCCCAGACAGACAAACCCCCCCCACCCTTGCCTACCTAAGGTATGTACTGTACCTACCCCTTATGCGCAAAGAACGATAGATAAGCCTCCAGCATAAGAGGGCAGGGATTGACCATTTCCATTTCCATTTCCATTTCCACCACATCCACATCCACATCCACATCCACATCCACATCCACATCCACATCCACATCTCCATCCACCGTTTCCCCAGCCATACATAACAACCACACCCAAACCCACCAACACCCCCGACACATCAGCACAGCTATTAATTCCTCATCACGTCAAAAATCATCTCTGCACAATACCAATATTTCATGGCAAGTTTTCATATAATCCTGCATACCACTCCCTCATCTCGTATCAGACTCCCTATCGCCTATTTCACTCGTGAAATAAAAGGAAAGAACGACCCACAACGCCTCTAATGTACCATCTCATCCATGCCACGCAAGCGCAAAGATCATAACAAGAGCCTGACCACCGTCTGCCGTATTCAACCGGAACAAAAGCGCCTATGCAAAAGCAATCTTCATCTCATATGGATTGGCCCTTTCCAAAGAGCGCGTGCAAAAACAAATGCATCCGCTATACCGGGCATCGATGGTATGAACAAGCGAGGATACAATCCCCGACAATCCTTCTCGTCTCTCAGTCTCGCATAGCCCTCGCAGCGGCAGCACCCACACTGCCCACCCTCGCACTCGTCTTCCTTACACCCCCCTTAACCTCCCTACTCTCGGCACTCCGCCGATTCGGACTCCCCCTGGCTTTGACGACGCCAAGCGTTCCGCTGCCACTGCCGCTCTTCGTGCTGCTCGGTCGGGATATCTTCTCCGCCGCAATCTGCGGCAGGTCCGCCGTAGTCCAGTTTTCCAAGTCTTGGGCAAGATCGTCTTCGCCTGTAGTGCTGTAGCGAGTGGATGTGGTCGTGGTCGTGGTGTAAGAGATAGCGCGACGCTTTTCGCTGCTCAGCGGAGATCGGGAGCTTGTACGGCGCGAGAGCATGCGGAGTTCCCATTCTTCATCGTTATCATTGGTCAAGGTATCCTGGCTCTGTCGGTGGCTTCTCATTTCCACGACTTCAGTGTCTGGCTTGCCGGTATCGTTCTCAACGCCAAAAGTCGCTGACGCAGCTCTCGCATAGGGATGATGTCTAGGGTCCATCCGGCTGGTTTTCCTCGGCTGCCCTGGAGTCGGCGCTGGGAGGTTTTCGTCCATTGCATTGACGGTAGAGCTCGCCTCGTTCCGATCGATTTCTCCGAGCGCAGAACGCTTGTTGCTTCCGTTCGGTGGTGTGGCTATCTGACCGTTGCTGAGCATCTCCTGTCTTTGACGGAAAGACTTTGTCGGAGTTGAGGGCAAGACAAGTGCAAGCTTTTCCTTCATAGTATCTTCCCACCACCACTCGCGGAAGGATCCTTGGTTGAGATGGAGCCAGTGCTGCTGTGGCCCCACTACCATGCCCGGCCTCATGAAGCGCATAAACGCTATGATCTCATTCGCTGTGAATCCGTAGCGATAGATTAGATATGCTCCTATTAAACATCCTGTGCGACCAAGCCCAGCTTTGCAGTGGACAGCTATTGCTTTATTTTTGATAGTGATCATGTCATGAGCTAGCTTAATAAAATTTTTGACCATGGGCAGAGGAGGGCAGGTACCATCATCGAAAATCATGTCCATATGGTTCATACCGAGTGCAGTGAAATAGGTTGGTGAGTAAAGTTCGGAGTTCAGACGAACAACGACCCCAACGTTTCGCTTAGAGAAATGAGAGAGGACGTTCTTGAAGGGGCTTGGAAGATTTGACTTCTTCACTGCTGAAAGATCTTTCGGTAGTGTCGCATACAAGGGTGACGAAGTTGGTATCGGAGCTATGGGTTGATGTTGTGGGGAAGCAAGTGCTACGAATTGTGGTGTAACCCAGTTGAAATCCCCTTGGTCTACTCGCTCGTATCTCTCATATCTGTAGAAGATTAGCAACGTTTTTCGATCCCCACGTCTTGCACACTGACTCATCAAGATTGAAATCTTTGAACCCGCACAAGCCCTCCTCTTTGGCTTTCCAAATCCCATAAACAACGTCTTGTACATTGAGCACAAAGTCTGCCTGACTATAACCGGCATCCCGAAACGGCATCAGGGGGGGGTCCGCTTGTGCAATTGGTGCCAATGCCAAATGCGGCGGCCACGATTGTATCAGAACCATGTAGCAAGCGAGTAAACAAGCCGCGTTTGCCCGGCTCCTCGAGTCCGGCTTGCTCCAGAACACCACTCCTCGGTCTTCATTGGCTGGGTCTCCCAGAACTTCGTGCAGAGTGACAGCAAAACGGTAAAGATGTCCTATATGTAATGGTCCAAAGTCGGCGTGGAAGCGGTTGTAGAGTAAATCGTCATCGACGGTGAAGTACGCTGGTGGATGTACTTTGGGTCCTGTTTGTTGAGGTACAGGTGTGGGTCCGCTTTGTGATTTTGAGGAGCGCTTCGTAGGAGCCTTTGAGGGTGCAGGGTATGGAAACGGCGTAGAGGCATTGGGCGGGTGGGTGTACGAAGCAAGGTAGACACGGTCTGAGGGTAAGAGAACAGTCAGGACATTGCTCATGCAGGGAAGCACGATAGCTTTGCATAGAACATGACGGTATTCCTCTAAAGGCTCTTGGTAAACATACTTTGAATGTACTCAATCACTTGACCATAGCTCGCTGTTTGTGGAGACACAGGCACTCTTGCCGCAAGAGGCGGCATGTTGAATAGACGCTGTGGCAGTCGCAAGCCACTTTCAAGTAAGCTATCTTGACGGAGGCTTCAAGCCCTGTGAAGATGCTCTTGCTCTGTGTGCGCGGACGTTGTAGCAAATGCTATGAGTCGGGTCGCAGATGCGTGTTGATGTTACGTCGATGTTTACCTCCTAGCGTCGTGTGAAATCTCAAATTCTGGTCCTCGTAATCCGTGAGCGCTTGCGATGTGACAGTTCTCTGGACTTTTGAGCTCTAAGGATATCAACAAGAGAGACTGTATGATGCCGCTGTAAGATAACAATGTCAATATATTGATTGTCTGCGACCGCTCTATTGAAAGCAATAGTACGGAAATGACAGGACTAGCCAAACGCTGATGCTGGCTAGTGTAAAACTAAGGTGAACTTCCTGTCGCGAGGGGCAACGGGGAGCTTCATCCGTTTGCTCTTTCCCGTTTCCGACGCTTTACCAGATAACAACTGTTTGATAGGACAGTCATGCCAGATGACACCATCGACCCGGACTTCCCCTGCTCCATGTCCGTATCTCGAGTTTCCCATACCCATGATACCTCCACAACTGACCCTCTTCCCAGTGTTTTCTCCATTCCCCTCCCCACCCACCGCCTCGCCTCCGCCGCTCTCCGCGCCCTTCAAGTCGACGCTGAGCTCTCTCCGCTTGTCCAGCGATCATTTTCTCTCGCTGCCGGAAACAAGCGTCATCCAACCTCAAATAAGCGACTCAATCACTCACTTGAAGCCACTGAAGTTCCGAATGGATTACATATGAATGAGGCCGCAGAGTCAGAGGAGACTGTTTTGATTACAGAATATAAAGCAACGACCAATCGTATGCTGCGAGTGGCTGTGAATGGGTTCATGGAGAGCTTAGGTTTGGTGTTGGGGGTGATGGAGGAGTTGGACGTGGATGTACTGGGTGAGGGCAGTTGAATGAAAAGTCAATACTGGATGTCTTGGTAGAAGTGGCCGTAAGAGGCTCATTCACCAGGTTCCCTATGATATCACATGTTCCGGATGGTCTTTTTCAAGGTTTGACGTCCCCACGAAGAGCTGCCCCGATCCTTCACACGTGCAGCTTAGTCCTACCAAACTTTGAATACCCATTGGTTTAGCCTTTTACGGCATCAAAGGACAAATACTTGCCGATCTTTAAAATGGTGTCCAGAAGGCTGATGAGCAACGAGCGGGAGGCTCTTGGAGATGCCAGGTCTCGAAAAGATTTCGTTCAGGTTTCTTGCCACGCGCTTGCGTACGTCTCGAAGCAGCTATACATGTTGGGATGCTTGATCCACCAGCACCAGATACAGGTTGCCATGGAAGATGTGGTTGCTTTCACGAAGTCAGTCATAGGACTCACGAAGTTGAAGCATTAGGATAGATAGCTCGTCAAGCTCCGTAAAAAGTATGCAGTACCCGACATCCCAATGGAATTGATATATGTTGAATAATAGTCGTCTCACGATATACGCTAGACTATGATTACTCGCATATCTATAAGCTATATGGTACGCCGGTAGCGGTAGCATAATTCTAGATTTGTGAGGTGTCAAACGTTGGATTCTAATTACGATACGCCAACTCCTTGGCTAGGCCCGCCCTTGTAAAAGATTTAGAGTGTCTTGACCCTTACCGACTTGACTGGTGATTAATCGAGAGCGACCCTCCTGAAAGTTTTTGATGACTTCGAACTTGGTTCGTACATGAGAGTAAAGTTCTCCATGGGTACCGCGCTTGGTTCTCGATCCTCAATTTGAGACATGCCGGTTTTCTCGATGCTTGTAGATGTGTCAGCCTTTCTTTTGTCGTAAGCTCCTGGTATTACATTCGCAAGGTATCGAGAACTATGTTTCCCTGTTCCTAACATCGAGATGCGAGAATATGGAGTGTCAACCTTTGTTTGTACCACAACGCCAACTTGCTCGGCGCCCAAGGCACTCTTATCTTCCGGTCCGATTGTACTGATCCTCATACTCATGCCGTGTTCGGAGAGCATTCCAAAGTGATTTATGACTAACGTATACAACGGGGCTGTGGTGTCTTTTACATCAGTAGCGACTGAGCCAGGCATCAGATCCATGGTTGACGGAATGGTCCCGAACTGTACGGATCGAGGAATGACAACTTTTGCACTCTTGGAGGGTTTTCCTTTAGGCTCACTATTTTCCCCTGCAACTGGTGAGATATGAGCCCAGAACGAGACCGAATCTCCGGGCTTCACAACCTCGCCCAAAGCCCCAACTTTTTCTGCCTCAATGTCTTCTCCGTCGCCAAATTGTTCTTGTGACGCTTCCCTATCCATACTGTATTCCGAGTCCGGATCTAGTGCAAGGAGCCCTTGCTTGTTACCCCAACCGCCTCCTCCACTAAGAACTTTATGAAGTCGAGACCCGGAGTCAAAGGCATACTGGAGAGTTTGTTTGGGCCTTACATGTGGTTGGCTAACTCGGTTCTCCTGTGGTGTCACAAGTGCCCAAATACCAGCAATCTTTCCCGAGAGCTTTGCGGTCTGGCTTACCCTAGCCACTGCCTTTTCCAGTTCCGTTGATGCGGGCATATTATTGTCACCCATTTGGATTGTGCGAATTATATTGCCCATCGCGGCCGTAACAATCCTTGGAGGCGTGATTGATATCTGAGGCACACTCAATAGGTATCTATTCCTGTGAGTGTAGTCGCTGATAACATCTGCCAAGCACAGTGACTGCTGTAGCAGAGCATTTTCTTCCGTAAGACGTAACCCGGGTTTAGATGATTGGGTGTTTGTAACAACCCAGCGCTGAGCAAGCATGGTCGAGGTCCTCCCGTTACGAAACAACGTATTAGCCACCGGTAGTTGCACTAGTCGTGATACAACTGACTGCGATGGTATGCTATTAACCTGGGCTTCTGTATTCTCAGGTGACGTTTGGAGTAGAAAAGATATGGTACTCTGCTGCTGAACTGACATTGTTTCCTGGTTCCTTGGCTGATCCCGAACAGTCCACAGATCTGGAGCAGCAATTTCTGAGTCTAGAATACACACTGAAACGCCTTCATCCCCATCTCGTTGCCGCGACTTGTGGAAATTGTGAACCTCCAATTCGTCTAATGTTGCATGGGGCATGCGATCTACCACTGCGGCTAAGACATGAAATTCCTGACCAACCTCATGGCTATGAAAGGCTTGGCAGAAAATCTTTGGTATCAATGCCGCATCATCCTTTAACAGCTCTATGTGAGATGGAGTTACGAGAAGTATGACGAGCGGAGGTTTGCCCCGTCGTATGTTCCTCTTCTGTATTGATGCAAGGCCGGTAACTGAAACCTGGTAAGATCAGTCATTAGATAGATTGAGTATACCGATAGCTGCTACTTCTTCAAAACGGTTCACATACAACTGCCGACGACGACTTCGACAAGATTGTCCAACATTGCGGACGCACACGATCCAGACGTGATGAAGCGTCTGTAAAAGTATGGGCATCTCTCTCCTCAGCCAGGCAATATTTTAGGGAATTGAAAAACCAGCGTCTTTGAAGATGCGTTGCTGTATTGGAAGGTTGCTGCCAGAGTCTGGCAACGGAGTACAGGCATCTTGTCTGCCGCCTCGACAGGATCGCAGGCGACACCAGTGTCATTTCAAGGATTCATAGCAACATCTCTCGTTCCTTTGTTGAGCTGGCAATAGCAATTGGTGGTTAGGCAATGATACAACGACCAAACGGATGTTTGGCAGGGTAAGGTAAGGGAGTCCAAGTACTCCGTACTCGCAGCTCTACTCTAATTTTTAGAGTTCCTGCAGGCTGCGAGGTAGCCCGGAAGCCGTTCACGTGACCGATATGTAGATCTTACCTTACAAAGTTAAAGTAGTTCTCACCCCCGCTCTGGCGTGAATAATCAAACAATTATATTCCAAATATTGAAAAATCAAACGCGGATCCCTAATTCATTTATCAAGATATACCAATATAAATATAAGTGGCGGGATCTGTACTCCTTGGCTGCTGTGATACCGCTTAAAGCAGAGCCACCTTTTGAAAACTCATAGTCCCAGTGGCCTTCGTGCTTGTCCCTACAGACTACCTAGGTATCTATACGACCTCTCGGAATCTACATCGCATTATCTACCACTATGTGCTTCGGCTCCAGATCCACGGCTGCGTCAGACAACCTAGAGCCGATGACAAAACCCGTAGTCGTACAGAAGAAGGAGAAGAAACCCAAGCTCTCGCAAGAGGAAAAGGACAAGATCAAGATGGAGAAAGGCTTTGCGGCAATGGCAGCGGGAAACAGCGCTGCAGCACCTCGTAGATGTTGTTGAACCGGAGTTCGCAAACGATATCTGCTGAATGTATTCCTCGCACCATGCTGACGTTTGTCGCAGTGAATTGGCCACGAAAACTTCACGTTCGAGGGTGCTGGTATCGTTCTGAGTCCTCTCTCTACTGCCACTTAGTCGCCCAGCTATTCTATGACATCGAAACGAATCTAGGCTATTGAGGGAGCTTAAACCATAAGATTGCGGATGAGGCATCGCATTTGGGAATCGAGGCAGGTTTGTTGCCTGTCTTGGACACTTGTAATCAGAAGCAATCGTATAATGCAATCTTGAATCCTTCTTTGAATTTCTAGTGAGACATCCTCTAGAGCAGCGCCTGTAGACAAGCAAGGAGCTTTGCACTGCGTTGCGCGTCAAGATTCCAATTGCAAGACCACCTGAGGTTTCTCAGAGCTGGTGTCGGATGGAAGAAGGAAAGAATGTTCATGCACACTTGGACTCTGAGGTTCCGACATGCAATACGGACCAGCGGGTAAGGTGATCTCTTGCGACGATATCGCCGCTCTCTCGGATATATAGTATCAGCTCGTAGGGACGAAGTAGAAGTAAGTACCGGGTAAACGAAGTACTGGAGGTATCGTCCTATGTTCATCCCACTTTTGCTAAAGGCACATCTAAAGCAGATCATCCACTTATGGCCAATGGCTAGTCCCCTGCCTGCGGGATTACCCTGCATCAGCCTGTATGTACCATCCCAAGACGGGGTAACGACCGGCGGAAATGCTAGTCCTCGTAGTACTAGAGATCGCCCGTTGCCGGGGGTTATTGATGAGGCTTGGTTAGCGATTAGCGATGTTGGAGATCTCGGCTTTGTTACTCGTTTGTTGTCCGCATTGTTGTGGAAAAGGGTCGCTCCGTTCTTTTTCTTTGATTGCACCGGTGACCTGATCCGTGCATCTCCTGTCCTGGATGGCAGCACATTCAGACCGGCAAGATAGCCGTCTCGAGAACCAATGGATCCTATGAATTCCTCCCGTTATCAACGCGCACGGTCGCACCAAGCAATGCATTTCTGCACAACCAAGAGAGAAGAGCTTAGTAACAACACACCCCATGTACACAGTAGGTACTCATGCCCGCCACGACTCCACAATCGAACTTCGAGAGTGGGCAGTGTATCTGCAATGATAATCTTATACGCAGTATATGTATGTAGGGACGGAGTTGGTAGGGAGGGCAACATGACGGGTCAGGAAATATCTGTTAATCTCTCACCGGCTTTTTCATTAATACCCTAGCAATCGCATGCTATTCAAGATCGATTTAAGTGAAACTGGGTAAATTGGCATTGGAGCGTGAAATTGCGAAAAGCCTTTGATTGGCACTCTCGCTTCGTTGGCTTCACTGAATCACTGGTGCACTACTACGACTAGTCCGGCATTTCCATCAAAGGGCCCCTCCCTCTTCTCAAACACTCAACTACACAACCTCAACCTACCTCACCAACACTCTTTTCCTAATCCACCCACTCCACGATCTCCGGATCACTTGGCTCAGTACTGGCAGACATAGCTCTGTCCAGTATTGTCGCCGTCCACTCTTTTATGTTCTGATTTGTTACCCCTTCGTCCCTTTAGCACGACCTCTCTTTCACACGTAAGTACCTTACAAGTACCTGGTATCCTCTTCAAGGCACTACCACAACTCGCAACAATCGCACATGAAGAGCTTATTTCACCCTCTAGACGACATTCGAAACATTCTAGTAGTTCTTGCCATCTAGGAGCTTGCCATCTCTGTCCAGATCTCTCGAGTCCGTCGGTGATCTCGAACAACCACCGCTCGCATATCAAATCTGACCTACACGTTTTGGACTCTTAAGGCCACGGCTATGCATGCGGTAATTCCTTGAGACGGAGCATAGTTTCTACACTCGGAAGATCACACAACCTACTATCCCTCACAGACCCAGATATCGAAGGGAGCATGGCGGAGGTCTTCCAGCCACAGCAGCCATTCATGGCAATGCCTATGGGTCACAAGTCGATCCAACCGGAGTCTGATGTGTTGATACCTAGATCTTCTACACTTGCCCCACCAGAGCCCAATCCGCCATTTATGTTTCCGATGCAGCCTGAGAGGAGCGACACTCCAAATTCCCACACTAGAGCAGCCTCAACTATGGATCTGTCTGGTGGTAAACGCTCTGCAAACCGTTCTAGACCTCAGCGATTGTCGCTCAGCCATAGCCCAGCAAATGTCCTGCCAGCTTTCGACTTCAACCCCTCAGCGTCCAGCGGATCTGCAACCACGCCAGAAAGCCCTGCACCTTCTCCAACAAGGAGTAGACCAGTCCCTACACATTCTGGTGGACACCGTAGAAACGGGAGCGAGTTCATCGGTGGAGATAGTAAGGCTGGTGGGCAGGGACTCATGAGCACAAGCCCAACAAAAGGCGACGGGGCACTGCCAACACCCCAACCTTCGCGCGCAGGGCCTCCCAACAGCAGACGTGGTCATGCACATCGCCGCTCTGGCGCGGTTTCCAGCCACGATCTTTCGATGATCTTGAAGCCCACAGGTGATCGTAGGGGCAGCTGCAGTGCGCCGACAACACCGTCCGATCCTATTAAGCAAAGAAGCTTCCTTCCCAATCTCGACAGGTCCATCTCTCAACCTTCACTTGTAGCGCAAGGATTAGAGACACCAACGAAACTTCCGAGTGTTACATCCATGGAGGATCAAACCCGTCATGTTGGTTTTGCCGACACAGTCGAATACATTCCTCGTCCGCTGTCAACGATATCTTCAGAAACCTCTAGCAGCCTGTCGACTGCCCGTGCTAATCACTCTGTCACAGGCAGTATCACATCCATTGTAAGCGCTGGTACGTCAAGTCCACCGACTGTCAATATTGGAAGGTCACTGTTCGACACATCACCAGAGCATGATATGTCAAGGCCAAGACCAAAGACTGCAGGCCCAGTCATGCATGGCTTTCAGCAAGATTTCATGTCCAACGAGGGCGTAGCGGCGTCAATGCGTCCTTCGTCGGCCTCTTCAAAAAAAGACACGCCCATCGACTTAGTGGTTCCAAGTCCGTTACCGGATTGGGAATTCCCAACTATCAATAGTCACCGTCCCGATGAGCTATCTTCAGAGACCATAGCTTTCCCAGCAAATGCCCCAATGGATCCGCGTCCTCTTCCGCTTGATATTCTCGTTGCTCAGCGTCCACGGCGACGCTCAGTAAATGCGCCGAACTTGTCGGCCAGTCGACCAAGAACTTCACCTGAACCCAAGATAGCTAAGAGACAGCGGAAGGTCAAATCATGGGCAGGCTCCATCTTGTCACGCAAGGCAAGATTGCGGGAGCCCAAAGGAAAAATGGGTAGCAGCCGGCCTCAAGTATCTCCAAAAGAGATCGCGCTAGAGTCCGAATTCTCTCTAGAGAATGTCAATTTCGACGAGGATACAACGTGCGTGATTAAGACTCCCAGTCTTGAGGGCCCAAACCCACCGAAAATACAGACCGACTACTCCGCCTGGAAGCCTCGGGAGTCAAGTCCATCACCAGATTCTGATTCTATTCAGATGCTTGACCTCGATGCTGCCTTAGGCCCTTGCAGTACGCCAACCCTGGGCTCGGATCCTGATGATCCTATGGCTGGGGGCTTTTCGGTGGCAAGACGTCGTATGCACAGCAGCGGGAATACCGGGGGATTTACCGGCCCAGGAATGCATTACCACCGTCGCGCTGAGAGTGCTCCAGAGATGGCGCCGATCGATTACCACACGTTCGGGTTTCCCCGTCTAGGAAGCAATCCTGCTATGGCTGATGTTTTTGAGGAAGACGAGGATGAGGACGAGGATTTTAAAGCACAAGATCAAGCAAGGATCAAATCTAGTAGCCAAGACAAAGTGCAAGAAGATGAAGGAGTTTTGGGTTTGGGTGTGAAGATCGTTGACGCGGACGACACGCAAGATATACCTATGCAACGAAGTATAAGGCGAGGAGCCAAAATTCCTGGCCAAAGCAACAGCCGTCCTGCATTCAGACAAGAGCATTCTGCCGACTCTTTAAGCTCAGTGGGGATACCCGAGGAGACGAACCCTGTTCAGATCGTGGGGGCAGAAGAAGAGCCTCGATTTTCCGTGGTTACGAAATCCTCCGACGAGTCGACAATCACCCCTACACTCTCCCACGATCCTTTCGCTAATCGCCCTGTTTCTGCACCCATTGATTTTGCATTGCCCAAACTGAACCTGCCGCTTGCAACTTCTGAAACATATTCCTCGGCCGTCTCATCCCCCGACTTCAGCAGATCTTCGTTTGACGTCCCTCGCCTCCACACTGCTCACTCCTCCATCACAGATAGGGCTACCCTAAGTTCGTCCCGAGCTGGCGATCATGGGATTGGTGCTCAGGCTTCGGTCGAGGATGTACCGTCCCTCACAAGTAGTGCCTCAACTATGATGAGTGGCCAACCTCATCGTGTCTCCGGCAGCGCCTACGCCCGCTCCTCCGCAGAACGATCTTCATCATCATCAGCTGCTGTCTCTTCGCGATCACGCCCCGCTACTGCCTATAAGCGATCTAGCCTTGCAAGTCTTTCGAGACTCGTGGGGAGCTCTTACGGCGAGAAGAGTAAGCTGTCAATCGAGGATCGTGTGCCAGCAGATAGCGCAGAGAAGAAAGAGAAGAAAAAGGGTAACCGCATCAGCCGATTGATGCGTTTCTGGAAACCGAAAGAGAAACTGCCCTCGTCATGAGTACAGGCCGCCGCGTTGAGCGACAAAATATATTCTTCAGTCATTCCGATGACCTTCTTTAGGGACCTTCAGTGCGGAATCACCATTAGCAGGCGTTTTTGATCATATCTTCGGGGGTTGCATAACGAGCTATGTTCGCTTCACAGCTAGGAAATAGTAGGAGACATTGGGAACATTCTTTTGCAAAAGGCAACCGAACGGTTGCATTGGGCCTTTACTGGAGGACGAGCTTTGAAAACCAAAAACATCTTCAGAGCATTTGTTCTACGAACAAGTTCACTTCTAGGACAGGAAATGTTGTGGAACATCCGGGTATCTTTGAAGGTGGCGGCTGGATGAGCTTCAAAAGCATATTTGCTCCTGGCGATGGAGGATCGATGTTGAGCATATATGGCGGGCACAGTTCCACTCACTTTATGCTAGCAAATCTCTTCCCTTCTCGCGAACGGCATAGTGTTTTAGCAGGACGAGATCTTTAGCATAGCATCATATAACCAAATTCACCTTCTTCATGATTTTGGTACAATCTACGGAGCCAGTGATATGCACCAAGAGCAACTTTGCTAAAACGATAGTTGTGTCTATCTTGGATCAAATTCCAGCATCTACGACAATTTCTAGGAACTGCAGAGGTCCGGACTGAAACAGTCATTGTTGAAGCTTGACCCATCCGTTCCGCTGTAAGTTCGTTTTTCGAGCATGGGATAGTATCCAGTTCAGCAAGCATAACTGACATTAGGTGGTGGTTTTCGTTAGCATCACTTCAACGAAGCAGTCTGTCTTCGATATTGTATCAGTGTTGCAGTAGCTCAATATTCTAGAAAACAGCCTGCTGCAAAATCCATCACTATCACTTCCTGTGCCCTTGGCTTTCGACATCACGGTGCATGAGAGACCAGAGACGCACCTGCATGACAACGTGCCACTGACATGCATCTTGCATTGAGCGCATCCACTTTGCATTCTTCATGTAGCTAGCAAACAAGAACAACCGACAAAGAGACGTCAGCAACTCAGCATTGATATCTTTTCGAGTTCGAGTTCGAGTTCGAGAGCAAGAGATTGATTGATTGACCCAGCCGTCAATGCGGTGCTTGCCTCGGCTCTCAATTAAAATTCGTCGCGAGCGTCCCCGAACTTCTGAACTGCGTCAAATCCTGGCCTCAGAAATTTGCCGTTGTCAGTCCGTTGACTTTCTCTGCCGTCTTTCGACATAATAACGGGCGGGTATGCCCCTACAATGCGCCGGTGACTGTTTTCCTCCTTCAGCGGCTTGGTCACTGGACATGTGAGGTCTCTTATTAAGGGCCTCAGGATCTCGCTAAGGTTGGTGGTGGTGAACGACAGGCCAGGAGGTCTCCTCCGGATTTAATCCAACATCCGGAGCATACAGTACTCATCCAAATGGAAGTCCCGGATGGGCCGGCCTCCCAAGCAGGCCCCGGGGAATCACTCACCAAAATTCATTTGAGCACGAATACCAAGACCATTGATGAGTCCCTAAGTAGCCAGACAATGGCGGCAGAGCCGCGACGGCTATCCTCCATGGGCAGCGCTTTGCTTCGAGACTACACTATACATCTAGACCCATTGAACACGAACGGAGCTTCACATGTTGATGAGGAACTCAAAGAGGCTATGATGACCTTCTCAAGTGCATCTACCCAGGTCAACAACTCGCCGCAGGAGATGGTAGTGTCTTTGCCCTCCTCCCCAGCATTTCCACATAAAGTTCCAACAGGTTTCCTCGGCCACCGCAAAAATACACTCTCTTCAGACTCGACTTCGCACCAGACTATTGTGAAAGCCATAGCTTCTCGGCCGACAACAGCTAGCAAGAATCCTCATGTATCACTAGCCGCCTGTTTATCGAACCGATTGCACGCCTCAGCTGAGTCTATTGACCAAAATTCCCGGCCCAGAACTGCTACGCCGCAGCGAAAGCCATCCAGTACCTTCATGGATCTCAGCACTGTCTCAAAGAACCTTTCCATAACTCGCTTCACTTCTCTGCAATCACCTTGCTTTTTCCACCAGCGCTTTGATGACGCTATCAACATCGACCGTGTTCTTGAAGAGATTGCTGCGGAGGACGATGGGATATCCCCTTGCCGCCTCATGGAAACCGCAACTAGCGTTCGAGAAATCTCGAAGCAGCTTCAGCGTCGACCCATAAAGCGTGCCGTTCGTACGATCATGATAGTAACCAAGGCCCGCGACAACAAGCTCGTACATCTTACGCGGGAGCTGGCGGAGTGGCTCCTCGAAACCCCCCGTTACAACTCAGATCTGGGTGTGACAGTCTACGTAGACGCCAAGCTCCGCAATTCCAAGCGATTCAATGCTGCGTCTCTCGTAGCGTCAAATCATCGCTATGAACCTATGCTCAAGTACTGGACCCCAGACCTCTGCTGGACCTCCCCGGAGCAATTTGACCTCGTACTCACACTCGGAGGTGACGGCACAGTCCTCTACACCTCCTGGCTCTTTCAGCGCATCGTACCCCCAATCCTCTCCTTCTCCCTCGGCTCTCTCGGCTTTCTCACAAATTTTTCCTTCGCTTCCTACAAACCCCACCTCGACCGCATCATGGGAGACGCTGGCATGCGCGTCAATTTGCGTATGCGCTTCACTTGTACCGTTTATCGCGCCTCTCATCATCTGCCACATTCCAAAGACCAAAAAGCACCCGCACTCGTCGAAGGCGAACAGTTCGAAGTCCTCAACGAGCTCGTCATCGACCGCGGGCCCTCGCCCTACGTCTCTAACCTCGAGCTTTATGGCGACAACGAGTTGCTCACAGTCGTTCAAGCAGACGGCTGCATCATCTCGACCCCCACAGGCTCAACCGCTTACTCTCTGTCTGCTGGCGGTCCGCTTACGCACCCTTCCATCCCTGGCATCCTGCTCACGCCCATCTGCCCGCACACCCTAAGCTTCAGACCCATGGTCCTTAGCGACACGCTGCTTCTCAAGGTCTGTGTCCCGCGCAGTAGCCGCAGTACCGCTTACGCGAGCTTTGATGGTAAAGGACGTGTGGAACTAAAGAGAGGGGATTGTGTACAAGTTGAAGCTGGGCGGTATCCATTTCCCACCGTTGTTGGAGAAGGCGGAACGGGCGGGGAGTGGTTTGAAAGCGTGAGGAGGGCGCTGCGGTGGAACAACCGGGGCGCGGTGCAGAAGGGGTTTGGAGGATCTGAGCGCACAATTTCAAAATTACCCAGTGAAGACGTGAAAGAGGAAGGGGAGGAATACGATTATCAGGACGAGGAAGGCGAGGAGGAAGAGTGGGATATTGACGCTGATCCTATTGAGGCGAGCGGAGCTCCCTCAGTGGCGGATAGTGGCATTGGGGTGAGTGAAGGTAGCAGCAGTGCTAGTCCAAGCCCGTTGAGAAGGCAGAGGAGCTCCTTCTTGGGAGGGTCCGTTGGAGAATGACGAAAGATCACGATTTTTACGAATATGCATGTACACCAGCATGGAATGGGCAGGGATAGATGTTACACGACTGGATTATATCGGTTTGGATGATGCCAGGTTAGACTTTGATAGTCATGTTTGATGAAGTTTAGATGGTTAGAGTTGACGAAGCTCGGTGTGTCAATGATTTTCTTTCTATCTAATCTGTGTTGATGAAAAGGTTCAATGGCTTGAGCTTCCAGGTTTTCTGGCTGGCTCTGATCATGATCGTCGCCGTACGAATTTGGGGAGACCTTGGCAGAATCCTTGCCCAGCTGAAGCTCGGACACCTCAGCCCTTCGCATTTCGTATAGGTCGTATCTTCCAAACATAGGTAGAGTTCGGAGTGCTGGAGAGCGTCTTATGAAGGCCATATTAACGCTTAGATGCAAGCTCAGACCAGTCGGTCCGTACGCTGGTACGTAGCGCAGCCAAAGTCAATCTGTATTGGTTTCGAGACATGTACAATTCGTTCGGCGTCTCAACCTAGACTCTCCTTCCACCTTTGCTCCCTCGCCACCTTCTCTCGGATAGTATCCCTCAAGGTATCCTCCAGCGTTCTCCTCTCCTCTGAGTCTATATTCATATTCTCATTCTCGTCATTTTCATTATCATCGTCGTTCTTATCGCCTCTGCAAATCTGCTTGGCCTTGTGCACCACCGCCTCCCAGATATCGATATCAAACTCACCCTCGCTCTCCACAACAAGCAAGTCTCCGTGTGAAGAGAAAGCAAGCACATGGACAGACTCTGCTTCTCGCAACTGTTGGATCGAGGGATCTTGGACCAGCTGGCTAGAGGAATCCACGGCTATAAACGTAGATGTCAAAGTTCTTGATAGAGGTATTGAGGTAGACAGGAGCGCGAGCATTGAAGCTTGTAAGAGAGCGGGAAGGATGGGTAAGTTCTGCGGCATCGCCATTAGTCCCCGAACACCCTCTCCATCAGGACAACAAGACATACAGAATCCGCCTGTGCCAGACCCCCCAGCACATCCTCCTCCCTTGGTGTGGCAACAACCTGTAGCGTAACCTGCACCAAAGTCCTCGGATGCGCGTCCACCAAGATTGCGTTCCTCAGGGTCTTCTTCACAATATCCTCGAGCCATCTCTCCCTTATGCCTACACGAAACCGAAGTATGAGCCCCAATCATCCTAATCATTATAGGCAGAGTATATTCTGAGTTTACCTCCTGCGCCATAGGCAGGCCGTACCACTACATCAATGGTAGCTTGTTCGGGCAGTTCATCCTTGCGCTGGACCTCGATGGGGCCGTTGATGCCGCAGGCGATGGAGTAGCCGGCGTGGGAGTAGGTTGCTGAGCCGTCGGCGCGGGGGAGGGGGCCGAGGAGAGTGGTTGTTAGGGAGGGTGCCATTCTACGAAGTTAGTATAGAACAGACTGGCCCTGGCACCAACAAAACTCACCTCAAGGACTGGGAGATTTTGTTCAGCAATTCAAATGTCAAGCAATGACTAAGCATATCACAGCCGAATTGTCGGGCTCTTTGCGGCAAATCCCCCCCTCTTCCGAATCCTTGGCTCTCGAACGTCCCCTTCTGTCTTCCATATAGCGTCATTGCTTGAGCTTGAAGTTTCATCTCTAGAAAGTCATCCACTTTGCCACACGATGCCTTCAGCGGTACCCGCCATTCCCCGCCTGACTGCGCGTGCAAGACCGCCTCCTCCTACGTCTCTACCAGTACCTGAGACCCCTCCACTGCCTCCTCCTTCTAACTCGACAACTCAAAGTTTCGCTGGACCGACTCGGCGGATCTTATCCCCAAAGGATCTTGAGCTCTTCCAAGCCTCCCCAACCTATTCTCTCATCCTCGCCTTCGTGTTCTTGCTCTCCGAAGCCGCCGCCGGCAAGAAGATCTCCTCCGTATTTACTACTGATAAGGTAGTCCTTGACATAATCTTCATACTCGACTCGATCGACGAGACCATCAAGTCATGTCCACCTACCGATCAAGGTGGCTCCCGCTTCGGCAACCCCGCCTTTCGACCTTTCCTTGACTCCGTTACGAACAATAGCCAGGCCTGGCATATATCGCTCGGCCTTACATCAACTGCTTCCATATCGGAAGTCTCGACATACCTTCACCATTCTTTTGGCAACCGAGCCCGTATAGATTACGGTTCCGGCCACGAACTAAACTTTATAACATGGCTTCTTTGTCTCAACCGGCTTTCTCTACTCCCCAAATCTACATTTCCAGCGGTCACACTGCTCATAATCCCTCGATATATCAAGTTACTCCGTAAACTGCAGAGCACATACTACCTGGAGCCCGCCGGGTCTCATGGCGTTTGGGGCCTCGACGACTACCACTTTCTACCCTTTCTCTTTGGAGCCTCCCAATTACTTCATCACCCATACATCCGGCCTTTGAGCATTCACAACGAACTTGTCCTTGAAGAAGAGGGGGATGAATACCTATATTTAGACATGGTTCGCTTCACAATGGCATCAAAGACCGTTAAGGGTTTGAAATGGACACAACCAATGCTAGACGACATATCTGGTGCCAAAACTTGGAAAAAGGTTGAACAAGGGATGCGGAGGATGTTTGTCAAGGAAGTGCTAGGGAAGCTGCCCGTAATGCAACATTTCCTATTTGGGAGTCTCGTTCCGGCTGTGGAGGGAATGAGCACAGAGCAGGATGCGGGAGTAGTGGCGGAGAGTGATGAGAAAGAGGGAGGGGAGGTTGCGGTGGCGCATGACGGGGTGAAGCATGTACATCGAGACAATGCGTGGGGAGATTGCTGTGGGATCAAGATACCGAGTACGGTTGCGGCGGCGCAGGAAGAAATGAAACATGGTGCTAGAGGGGAATTGAGAAGGGTACCGTTTGATTAGCTAGCAATATGATACCAAATCCAAAGCTTTCCAGAAACCGAAAACCCATTCAGACTACCCCAAACCCCTTAACTCCACGCTCTCCCCCAAACATTGACAGCCCTCTTCCCTCTCCCTCCCCACCCCACTCATCCCTCCCACCTCTTCTCTCCACACCAAAACCGCACCAGACCCTCGGCCCCCACCCGATCCCCCTCCCTCAATAACCCCGCCACATCCACATTCAGCGGGCTATCCACCTCCGGATACGCCAGCAGCTGGTATATCGCCTCCAATGTCTTGGCCAAGGTATACGCGGGCGTCCACGACGTTTTCAGAAGATCGAGGCAGATTTCGCCAGTGCGGAAATGTACGTTTGGGTGGCAGATGGGAGTAGTGAAGGTGATGGTTGGGGGGTTGAGGGGGTAGGTGGGGGGGAGGGTGAGGGCGAGGTGCCAGAGGCCGGCTGGTTGAGAGAAGAGGGGTGGGTCAGCTTGAATTCTGGGGGCGAGGATGGGTTTTGAGGGGGAAGAAGGGAGGGGCTGAATACCTTCGTAGGCGGTGCCGGGAACGCCTTTCATGACGGCTTCCCAGTTGAGGATCTGCGATTCGGAAATTGGGCGGAGGAAGAGGAGGAAGGGGGCGGGGTCTTGGGTTTGGGCTTTGAGTTCGTGGAGGAGGCGCTTTGTGGATGGGGGGGTAGGGGAGCGGGAGGAGGGGGCCATTTTGGGGGTTGTGTGCAGTGGTTCACAGGTAGGATTCTTGGCGGTAGGGGTGTGGGGAGGAGTGAGCTGGGAAGAGTGGTGGTGGTTTAGGTCTGATGACGATCATCGGGAGCGGCCGAGGTCCCAGAAAGCTGGAAGCTGGGGAAGCGGAGCGGAAGCGAGGGTGGGGCTAACTTTGTTAGGAAGGGTACTCTAACTTTCACGCTTTCTCGAGGTTGGATTGACGTTTTCTTAGCAATATGATCTGGAGAGTCTAAATCAACATTAAAGGTGGACTTTCCTGAACGATTCGACATCAGAATACTCACGATTGTAACTGCTTTAAAAACCCACCATGGCCCCTCCCAGCGGCAACAGACGGCCAAGCCCAGGAGTCAAACCTTTGAAATCAACAAACCCGGGAAAGAAAACGAAGCCACGGAACCAGATATCAAAAGCCAGTCAACCAAAATCACACGACCGTTCTCACCCCGAAGACGTATCGAACCCCTCGAGTGTGCTTCCACTCGACCTGCAGCAGCTTGTACTCAATATCTTCAGAGACACGTTCGCCTCTCGCTTTAACGATACTCTGCCATCTTCGATTCAGGCAATCAAGAAATGCCTCTACAATCGAGATTTTGCCAATGCGTTCGGGAAAGAGGAGTATCTCGAGGCGTATGCCATGAGATGGAGTCCTAGCAGAGCGCTGGCCTATATGGATATCTTCTGCAGTCTTCCTGATCTCCGCAGTAACCTGACTTCAAGCTCGCGTGGAAGAAGCAGAGAAAATCAGCGATCTCTAGACTCTCCTGAGCAAGAGGACGGTCTTGATTTTAAAGCATCGACACATCCAAAAGGGGCTACTAAAATCCTATGCCTCGGAGGAGGTGCAGGAGCCGAAGTCGCCGCCTTAGCAGGATACCTACGCTACCTGAACACCCAGCAACCTGAGCGAGGAAGATCACCCCCAGTAGAGAATAAACCTCCAACCCGCTTCGAAATCACAGCAATCGACATCGCAGACTGGTCCGCCATCCTGCACAACCTCTCCTCCACCATCACCATCCCTCCATCAATTTCCCAATACGCATCCCCCGCCGCCAAAGCCAGCGGCATCCCCCTAGTCTCTCCAGACTCGTACTCTGCGCAATTTTTGATGCACGATCTCCTCAACATGGAAGTCGACAAACTCGCGCCCCTGCTCAAAGACACCTCACTCGTAACCCTAATGTTCACCCTAAATGAACTCTACACCACCTCCATGTCCTCAACCACCACCCTCCTTCTCTCTCTAACCTTCCTGCTCGCTCCCGGCTCACTTCTCCTTGTCGTAGACAGCCCCGGAAGCTACTCGACCGTTTCCGTCGGCAATGACCGGAAAGCGGAGAAGAAGTATCCCATGCAATGGCTGCTCGATCACACGCTACTAGAATCGTCCGCGCTTGGCAGCAGTAAAAACAGTACGCAAGAGCGGCAGTGGGAAAAATTGGAATCGTGTGGGTCGAGATGGTTTAGGTTGGGGGAGGGGTTGAGGTATGGGCTGGATTTGGAGGATATGAGATATCAGGTTCATTTGTATCGAAAGGTGTGAACAATCAATGAGCGAATCTATGTTAACACCGCTACGAGTACTTGTAGATGATGGGGAGCCGGAGAAGAAATATTCGATGCAGTGGCTACTGGAGGCGGCCGGGATGGGGAGGAGCAGGAATGGCGGTGCAGGGGGAGAAGGCTATGTGGTGGCTTGATTTGGAGGATGAAAGGTGGATGGAGGTAGAGGGGAAAATTGTATCGGCGCATGCAAGTCAAGGCTCGTCAAGGCTGTAAGACAATTCCGAGAAACAGAATCCGTCCACGACTAAAAGTCCATCCATTTTCTGAGCAAGATGCTGCCCTACCGATCGTGTGAGGAAGAAACCCAAGCTCGTCGCCAAGTCTATGATACGCGAATATATCTCTTAAATGTGGCAATCTTCCATCGCCTGTGTACTACTCTTCAATAACCTCTCCATAGGACCAAGATCGCGAGCCTTTCCTGGTCCTCTATCCACGCGGAAAGGTCCATCAAATCTAGGCATTCAAAATCTCATACTCCTTCCAATTTTGATAACGTTAAGTCTATGGTGAATAGAAACATTCAAAGAAGTATTCCCAGATGGTAGATCCTCAAGACCCCCCTATCCACTAGCATAGCTCCGCTTGGTTGACACAATCATGAGAAAGGGGGGGGTAGACCCTATATCAGCGTGCGCTGGAGCTGTGGGATTTCCGACAGAAGTCACCCTTTTCTTGAAAGACAACAATAAGGGGTGTGCGGCCGCTGTGTTGGTGGCATTTTCCTTGGCTTTCTACCAAGGGAGGGTTATTTTCGGAGGATACCAGTCAGAGGCCGAGGAAGTTATACGGAGGTCTTAGGTCAGAGCGATCTGCATGGATGCAGCGGTTGTTGAAGGATCGGACTTGCTGTCAGGGCATCGTAGACGTTTATAGTTTTGGGAGAAATCTATGACGCTTCCATCCTAGGCCCTTGATGGAAAAACTGCGGTTGAGTGGAATGCTGAGCGAGCAAAGCGAGCGTCATGTGTTGGGTTTGACCGTAAGGAAAGGTTGTGCAAGCGCCGTCAAGGGGAAGTGGAACAAAATAACGGTGTGATGGTGCTTTGATATCATGTGTTCCTTTCCGGCATTATCAAGTCCTTGTGGTTGGTTAAGATCCTTTGGCGATACATTTCCATTTCACCATGACTCAGTCTGGTGGTGGTCAAGGGAAACGCTTCTCTCTCGGGTAGAATATGGTTTCCTCAGCAACTCGACTGGCAAATGGCAGTCAGCAGTAAAAGAACCGAAGTTAACAGTCTGCTGAACTCAAAAAGAAATTTTCTTCAAAGCGCAATGCCGATCGAACCGTGAATATCTTTTGCAGACTGGTCAACATCCAGGTGAGCTGAATTTAATAGATTGCCCGTTGACACGTATTTGTTGAGTTGGAGAAGAACTCTACGGTCTCCATCGGTTGGGAGTTGTGGCCACTTCTTTTCCACTGCCTGGAGTATTCCCTGCTTTCGTGGTCCCTTCGGTCTTCGTCGCTCCATCGCCGCCTTATGACACTCCATACAGAGGATTCCGAGCGATGTCCGTCGATATTTCAGGTTACGAATAACTTCCTGGCATTTATGGCAACGAAAGCATGGCTCGCAATAAGCTTTATCGCCAGTGACTATAGCTACCGCCTTAATGACGTTCTCACAAACACTGCAGTGGTATATACTACAGTTATGACAGTTGAACGCGCCATCAGGGAGTAAAAAGACGGTTGAATCAGTGCCACAAAGGTTACCGCAGGACGTGCAGCGATAACAACCAGCATGCCAATAACCTGTTGCTGGAAGCAATTCAGCACATCAAAAGCGCCAAAAAATTCAGCTCGATGGAACCTACATAGTTTAATTAAAATCTCATTATCAATCACCTAGAACATGATATGTTAGTAATGAGGGCCAAATTTAGGATGTCGCAGTTGATAGATGTCAGAATGGCTTAGACTTATACCTTGTTACAACGTTCGCATACTGCTAAAGCGTTACCAAGCTCATTGAGAGAATAGGAGGTTGAGATAGACAATCCGCTCTTTACTGCGGCTTTTTCGCTGGCGACCGCGCCAGACAAATCTAACGGAGGATCTTCCACTTTGCTTGAGCTTGAAGAATAAAGGGGGTGGCCAATATGTCCATCTCCAGGTTCGTAATATGAAGATTTCCATATCTCTCGTCCCGATACTGGTAGTGAGATAACCGATAAGCAAGAGATGTCTGTAAGACTCAAGCCCGAGAGGAGTGACCATCCAACAGAGCGGCCAAGAGATGATGAAACCGAAGATTCCGCATCTCTTATAAGGGCTCGTCGGTATACTCGGGATTTCTGCAAGTCTTGTTCAAAAGCGAATCTAAAAGCTGTCGTCTGCCTAAGCTCTGAATCCAACACGTTCCCATCATCAGGCCTGCAAGGCCTGATTGTCGAGGCGTCATCATCGTTATAACCTCTTCCGCATGTTATAGCAGTAGACCCTGAGCTTGCAATATCATATTGGATTCGAATACTTGCTAGCCGTCGGGACATCTCTTCGTTGCTTTGTAGCACTTGATTGACTAGCATATTAAGGCTCTCAATCGAAGCCTGAGCCTCCTCAATAGTGCTACTAAGTAATCCAGCCTATCAGTAGGCCGGAATCGTATTGCAAGATATCTTGACGAATACTTACCATGTTAGTGTCGTAAGCATGGGAGTCAATGACAATTTCGAGGCATGGAGGCGTGTCAAAAGTTTGGTAATGGCCGCCTCCTTTGACGTGAATCTTAATCTTATCGTTGCTGGCAATATTGGCAGGTTTAGTTTTAACTTCTCAATGGTCTCTTCAAGCTCCGAGAAGATCAAAACGCAGTTTGTAAGAGTGACTGCAATCTGATCCACCATGAGAAGCGATTTTCGAGTTCTTGAGATTGCCACTGCGCCTGATAGAAAAGCTTGTAATTGGCCCAAGCATGAAGCTATATCTGAAACCTCGATAAGTAGGTTTGCTACCAGTTGAGGTGTATGTTTCACGGTTGCGACAATCGCTTTAAGAATAGTGGTTATAGTTGCTGCGGCTCCAAGTAGTCCGACGATCGATGCAGCAGCTGACAATGGGTCCATGATGTCGAATCTCGAAATCTTCTGATCCAATGTGAAGAATTGCGGATAATTTACCAGAGACTTCTATGCCCAACAATTCAGGGAAATACTTTGGAAATGGTCCTTTAAACACAGAGATCCAGAAGTGGCCTTGCATTCACAAGGCTGAGTTGTGGCAGTGGCAGTGGCCGAACAGGATTACCTGCACTGAACTACCTAGCCTTTCAGCCCTGCATATCTGTTGCAAGCGAACCATGGATTTCCGCCCCTATTGGTCGAAACCCCCATTCGTCTCGTGGACATACTGTGCGAACCTTGGGGCATGCATCCATAGATCAATGGACCTATTGACGGATCAGATACTAGGTATCATGGATATCTGATCATACCTTATCTTAGGCTTAATCATAATTTCCAGACTTAATTTACAACCGAACGTCGTGAACAAATCAAGGATGAGTTAAAAATCGAACAGCGAGATGATCAGTTATCTCGCCATACAATCAAAAAACAAAGTATGAATTTCAACTGAATGCTTGTCATTCACAGATGACCCATATGACCTATGGATGCAGGTTTGCAGGTGTGGATAAGCTGTTCACGAGACGGATGAGGTTCTTGGCCAATAGGGATCCCTATTCATGGAGATCCATTCCAACGATGGAAAATTACCTTGAGCGGATAAGAAAAACCGCACTGATTATATCTTACTACTGATTAGCGATATGCCAGAAGATTTGGATATAGTTGTCTATAGTGTATAATTACTCTTAAGAGACTCGATAGCGACGTATAAAATATTAGCAGAAGTAACTTGCGAATGAAGTACGCTTCAGCGCTGTCAATGATTCCCTAGTTGTTGCTGAGACGCGGGGCTATGTTGGCATGAAGTAGTGAGATATCAGAAAGTAAACAGAGACTTCCAAGGTGAAATAGAGACGTATTGAGAGAATCCCGGCTTCTAACAGTAACAATACCGAAGATAGTGTAAAAGTTGTGAGTTTCTAGTATCAGCTATGATCACTTTAGGTTATATCATACCTCGAAGAGCACCACCCTCCCTTCTATAGAGGTGAATACGTAGATAAAGCTTATTGGTATCTTTGCGCACTCTTCGTGCTTCCCCAGATAACCGAGTTGCCAAGTCCACTTCAGGAAGAATGCTCGCATGATAGTGGGCCCTCTGAAAAGTGCAATCCCGATGTGGCATCAAGGTGCGCTTTAGAAAACTGAGGATTTTCGTACCGGGGCGTGACTTCTTAGAGTCTCATGTCTGGCCCTGCGGCACCAAGTTTCGTAGTGATAGATCGTAGACTACTTCTTCGATCTTCTTTACCTGAAACATCGCTCATTAGCTTGAGTCCAGTACTTTGAGATGGACTACGAACATTATACTTGATGCTGTCGCTTCTCCTTCGGAGTGAATCGTTCTTTAAGTTAAGAATTTGAAAGCCAGCGTGGAGGTCCTTGACGAATTGGCTGATCTGCAATGGACGGTGGTAGTCTCCCAATGTAACCGAGTTTACAGCTAGCCGTGCCTTTGTTTGATTAGTCTGGTTTGGAGCACCGACAATTGTTCCATACCAGCTCTTCGATAAGGTTAATTAGAGAATGTAGATACTCCTCAATAGTTAAGTGGAAGGCGTCTCGGTCTCTTAGGTTTACCGGTACTATATCGAACGATCAGCGCAGAAACGTCGGAAGTCACCTAGGTGCTTGAAACCTTGCAGAACCTGTCCAACTTCGTCAATGGTAAGGAGCTTTCCGCCTTGACCTTTGCCCTCTCCATCTGAAAAAGCACCAAGCCATCCACACAGAACAACAGCCGCGCTCTAGCTCTGGTTAGATGGCAACCGCATCATCGAAAATACAGAGCTCACAGCGTTTTGCATCTCTCTTGACCACATATTGTTGTACTTGTAATAGGGGTGTTTCGAGGCCACTTCTCCAAGCTTGGCGATTGTCTCAACTTGTTGTAGAGTGGAAGTACGTGCCTCGGAGAGGTGGCCACCAACTGTATGTGATGGTCAGCCTTGATTACAGTGATTATTCTGACCAGTCGTACGCTGTGTTGAAGGTGTGGAATGCACCCGGGCCAACACTGATTGTGTTGCTCTTCCTTTACAAAATCAGTATCGCTGAGCATGTCATGAAAGAAAGCCCAGCTCTACCTTGTCTTTCGAGTATCTGCAGAATGTCTCGAAGTTCCTCGCGGACATGAGCATCTTCGTCAATCTTGGCTTGGAGGTGCTCAAAGATAGCTGGGTTCACCATGCCGAAAGATGTGGGATTGTTAGCCGTCATAATAAACACAAAGCCTGCAGTGATTGGAATCCAAAGGGATTACAGAAGCTCAAGATGAAATCTCTTCAACCGAAAATAGAAATTAAGTCAAGGTGAGATGAAGTTTGTTGACAAACGCGGGTTCTAAACCTTGCTATGTTTACAGACGACCAGTGGCCATGAGATGACAGATAACTTTAGCAAGAGCATCGAGGCATCGAACGAGTCAAGGTTTCTGCTAGAAAGTTATCAATCTATCCAGCACTTCTAAACTCTCTAATCATGCTTCAAGGCTGTACGAATTTCTCACTATGGTTCTGCCCTACAAGGCATATGGTACGTAAACTACGCTAGTAAGCGAATTTACACACATCGAACCTTCCTCAGCGACTTTCATATCCAATAACCGACAAACCCGGCGCAGGATAAACATCTCTTTACGACCTTCACGATACCATACATTATGGCACCTGCGACAGTATGTACTCACACACCGCTTTGCTGTTCGCCCTAGCTTAAAGCTGGGGCCATCAAGAACAGTAGGCTAAGTTTGTTCCTTGCGATGTAGAAAAAACCAGCCGCTGGCCCTAAGGGCAAGCCTGCGAAGATCACGAAGAAGGTCAAGACCACCTCCTCGAAATGCATTTGCTGTGTACGCTAAGACTGATTATACGTTCTACACATTAGTTCATTATAAATGCTTCGCAACCTGCTTCTGACAAAATCTTCGATGTCTCCGCATTCGAAAAGTTCCTGCACGACAAGATCAAGGTCGACAACCGTGTTGGAAACCTAGGTGATACCGTGCAAATCAGCCAGCAGGGAGAGGGAAAGATTGAGGTGATTGCGCACACGCAATTCTCGGGGAGATATCTCAAGTACTTGTGAGTGCCCCAGCCATACCAGCGACTTTCGCTACCAGGGTTGCACGGGGGCGCGTATAAAAACCTTCTTGATGGGCCGAGGCTAATCAGTTGGCCATTTGTAGGACGAAGAAATTCCTGAAAAAACAGCAATTGAGAGATTGGTTGAGGGTAGTCAGCACAAGCCCAGGTGTCTACGAGCTGAGGTTCTTCAACGTGGTCAATGATGCGGACGACGACGATGACGAGTAAACGGTTATAACATCTAATTAGAGATCCAAACTTAACATTGTCAAGAAAGCATGACCATACATCCCCCAGGGCTCATCCTATTGGTTGTCCCCCTTGCACCTGATATTTCGTGATCATGGTACTATAAACGGAGGTTCATTGGCTTTTGCTCAAGGCTCTTGACGTTGCTCCATTTCCCAGGTTGCTGGAAGTGCCAATAGTGTACCATGCAGCCTGCCAGTATTCTCCGGCTACTTATGCCTCCGTAACAGTCTCGCCAGATCTAGTGACATTTCAAGACCCTGTCTTCTTGACCGTTCTCTGCTTCCGTATCTGCTATGCTAACTTTTGCATCAACCCGACATATCAAACTTTCCGTCTCGCGTTCCAGTTTCTCCCTTGACTTTAATTCCAAGTCAGAGATCGACTCCTGCGCTCTTTTCTAGACCTTTCTAGTACTCATGTCGTTCGAACAGCTCAATCAAAAGAGTAGGTAGGCATCTAACTCTCTTCCGTACCTCCAAAAGCCTGCACAAGTACTGCTCCATTCAGAACTGTTATACTACGCTTAACCCACCCCGGGAGTGTCTTTTCGACCTTATCCCTCAAACCGGCTATAAAGCAGCCACCAGGATGATGCGGGCACTATACCTATGATAGTACGGATGTCGACTCAGCTCCACCAGAAATCTCCAGCCCTCATACTTTCATAGGTATCGTTCATACCATCATAGGTATAGTGCCCGCATCATCCTGGTGGCTGCTTTATAGCCGGTTTGAGGGATAGCGTGAACCTTTGTACTCGAAGTTAGAAACGGGTAGAGGTGGCCTGGTTGTCTATTAGCAGCGTGAGTGCTGTATCGTATCAAAGCATGGACTTAGAAATTTTTGGGATTTTTCTCTACCTAATAGATTTCAGAAACTGTGTTATAAGTATGGCTATCATATGTATTGTTTCCACAGTATGAGTATTGAGCAACAGAGCAGGTTTACGTAGTATATCAATAGGAAAGGTGCGATATGTATGGTAGATCGTATTGCCTTTGACTGAGAACACTTGGGGTAAGGTAATGCTTATGATTGCCTGAGATATCAGACTGTGTACCGTAAAAAGCCCCCTATTCTTAGATGAATGAGTTGAGGGAGCGTGGTATCCGCTACAAGCCATCTATGCTGTGAAAGGAAAACACTGTGGCTAACAATAATTGATTTGCTGTTATATTGTGAGAATAAGCAAGAGTAATCTCGCCGAGGTAGAAAAAGTCACAATAATTCGCTCTTGTATCGTATATCGGCGGCTCGTTGCCAAGGTGAAGCTGCTACTTCAGTCTAATATCATATACGAGCGTCTCGTTGACAGGCGAAATAAACAGTAAATTACCTTTTGCTCCTGTATCTTCCTTCGTCTTAGACTTTATTTGGCTTGTTGTTGCAGGAGTTCAAATCACAGCAGAGACGTTTGTTCTTGATAAACCTAATCTTTTTCTGTAAGGTAGGCTCTTTTGGCGAATCTGTTATTGGACAAACATTCTTAGGAGGGTAGCTGTATGAATCAGTCCTCGAGAAGGTCACTTCCTCGCGTTCAATCTTGCTACCGTTGTTATGCCTTCTTCAAGAGATATTTTCCCTCTTGAAGTAACCGCCGGTATTATGTATAATTAGGGGCATTCAATTTTCTTGTGTACTCTTTATCTTTCTTCTCGACTTCTTTTAACTTGCTCATATAACAAATATCTTGAACCTTTCTTGAGTCTCTATAGCGACGGCCGATTTCCGCCTCCTTTTTCTGTGAAAAAGCATGCACTAGGAGCAAGAAGTAACAATGGAGAATCTTTTTCACAATGGCAAAAGCAAAATTCACTTTCTTATCTCATAACATTCATAGACTTAATGAATAGCAGAATGATATTACAGGCCAAGTTACTTTGCGTTTGCCAGAATGTCAATTTGTAGTGAACTCTCCCCATATATACATCAACCGACCTATGATAGGTATGTGCCTCAAGAAGCGTAGAAGAAAGCACAAGCAGGTAGTAAACATGGAGACGAATGGGAATTGTCCAACTACAACCTGCGTATCTTGCACTGACCAAAGCAAGAGAAAAAGAAGATGCTCTCTCCGTTGGTACGATAGGTGATAGAGGGAATGCGTGGATTTGGGACACGGTAGCTTATATCTACATTTCGGGTACTCGTCTTACAGCTTCTTCGTTTGTCGTCGACATATGCAAGCCGCTAAGACCCATGTCCGATATGACTAATCTAGCAGATCAGTGCTGCCGGTCCACTCCCACCATTTTGGCTACCATCGAAGAGTCTTCAGTCACGGAGGTAACTCTGAAAGACGTAAAGATTCTGATATTAAGAGACATGTTCTGCGGGGCATAACAGGCCAGTTTTAAGACACTAAAAGCCACACAGTGCCCGACATCTTGTCTGCTTGATCCCTAACGTACAAACATGAAGTCATCCTCAGTCACATTTCTACAACCCCAATCAAGCATCTTATTGTCAGCTTAGCCATAGATCAAAGACTCATTGCCACGCTGCCTGACTTAAGGAAAGTAAGTTTTGCACACAATCCAGATCCTCGACTTCGCGATTTACACTCGACCCGCTAATAAGCTTTGCCGCCTCCTCGGCTACCTCAGGGCTTGAATTGTCTGTTTCGATACTCTCTTCACTCCTAATCCGTCTGTTTTTAACGGCCTTCCGGTTCATGAGAGTATCTAGGCTCGAGGAGTGACTTGGAATGTACAAGCTCTCCTCCAGTACAGGGCGCCGCATTCCCGTTTGCTGTTCTGTGTTCACAGGTCGGCGTCTCCGGGTACTGCTTATTTGCGTGCCTGGCTCCCAGTTCTCCTTGTCCGAGTCGCCATCATAAGATTGATACAGAGCTGGTTGCGAACTTGACTTCAAGTCCTTGTCTTTCGATTTTGCAGCTTGCTTTTGCGCATTTCCAGCAACGCTTTGGAGCCTAGCTACGGATGATATGGCACGAGCAAGCTTAGGCTTCTGAAGCTGCTGACTACTTGATTTCTGGCGTTTGGTCGACTCGTGCTTTGGTTGATGGGCAGTTCTCTTGTTAGGATTTACTGCCATGGTTTTATTGCTTCGCGATCTGATGAGGCCAATGGCTCCGACTGCTGACCCACTCTGTTCCCGCTCTGCTTGAATTGTCAAAGCGTCGCGAGCATCGCTGTCACAGTAGAATTCCCAAGACCTAGCATCTCGCGACCTACCTGTCATCGGGCGCCTCGAGTACATCGAAAAAGACAGAATGTTGTCTATAGGAGTCTTGCTGATAGGCTCCATGGCACTTTGGCTGCGCTGCAGACCACCTTTGGGACGCGGTGTGGGTCCAGTTACGGGTAAAGGCTGAGCTCGTGGAGGCGATGGCGAGCTCTCATCTCCCATAGTAACTTTTGCTTTACCGTCAAGAGACATTGAAAGTCTGACCAACGACGATGTACGCTTGAGCGCTTGTGGTACCGACTTGCGGTCGGAAGCTTTCCTTGGAACGGAACTTGGCGCGGTACATGGCATTGCTGACGGTGAAACATCTTGTCGACCTTCCTGGTATATGGAGACAGGGGCGTTCTGACGGGTCGAAATCGAGCTGGTACCACGTTTTCTTGGTACTCCCTGTAACAATGGAAGTTCTGGATTTGGTGAGGGATCGGATTGGCGTTTTGCTGCTATAACGCTGGGCTTCTTAGACGCTTCAATATGTCTCTCGGAACCTTCCGTAACGATACCGGCTTGCGCTTCTTCAGCTGCGATGCCAAGAGTCGTAATTTGTGGTTGACCAATAGACGGGATATTGCTAGGTATTGTCACCTGCTCCGAGGCCTTGCTTGGCGGTAGAGTGTGGACTTCCTCTGGAGATGACTGGCTCATGTGAAAGCTGCTTTGCCTTGACCACGGCTGTTGCTGACTGCTTTCATCCATAGAGAAACTCGAATATGTCGCGTCATCAACACTTTCTTGACTCGAACGGAAACTAGCAACCTCATGTGGCAGCAAAGGCCTGGACTTGCGACGCGTCATTTGGCGACGGTTCTGGAACCATATCTAGACGATGAAGGAGTTAGCCGTCGTACAAATCAAGCTCGCCATTGCAGCCGACCCGCGAAGGACCCTGTGACGGCTTGGAGGTAAATAGTGTCCGATGTCCCACTGACCTGCACTTCTTTCTCTCCCAGAGCGACACGATCGACTATGGCCATTCTAGCGGCCTTGTCGGGCTTTGAACTCTTAGCATACTCGGCTTCAAGGATTGCATGATCTTCAGGGCTATCCGGGCAACTAATCAGCTCGTGGTCCGGAAGCTTGCATCAACTTCATTTTACCTAGTTCGTCGACGCCTCTGCCGTGCAAGAGGTTGATTGTCGATAATGGCAGGGAGATGTCGATTCAGAGTGTCTTGAGAATGGACAAGGAAAGCATAGCTGCCTTGAGAAGCATCTGATACATCTGGAGAACTGGGCTTCGCAACCTGAGAAGGGGGAACATGCCCGGTAATGCTGTCCATTGTACTTTCAACCCATCGAGTCTGCTTAAGTATATGTTGTTAAAAGCATAGAATTAGTAGACATGAAATAGTTGTAAGAAAGTCGCGTCGACGCGTGAGGGGCGGTTCACTGCCCGCCTCGCTTGGCGTCGATCTTCCGCCCTTCATACTTGCGCCATCAACCTGGTCGGGGTAAGACAGTTTAGTGATAGCCTGTCTTTCACTGACGACATTTACTTGATCACTAACATTCCTCAACTAAATGTTGTCATCTTTGATGCAACTCCGGATGTGAAAAGGTCAACATCAGGTCGTATCTTCCAATGCGAACAAGGCTTGTCCAGCTGGGTGCTTGCCCGATCAAACATTTGAGAAGAACCTCTCGCCAAGGTCCTCTCAAGCTGAAACCAGCCCTGAGCCAGAATATGAGTGGTAGCAGCACCCATGAAGAGCGAACTGCCGCACAGCAGCGCGACGATGCCGTTCATCTTGTCAAGTTGGACAGAATTGAACCGGTCAATGAAACGATAAGACTATTGCAGCTTCGCGTCCCAGCTGGAAAGCGCATAAAGGCAAGTCTATTAGGTTCGTCGATGTTATTATGACTAGCTAACAGATAACCAGTGCAGTTCCGACCTGGGCAATGGCTAGACGTATACATCCGTGGCCTACCTCACGCAGGTGGCTTCACTATTACATCTTCACCGCAGGATGCAGAGCCGTCGGTTGACCCAACCCCACAAGATGGGTATCTGGAGCTCGCTGTTCAAAAATCTCCACGAAATCCTCCCGCTGTATGGCTTTGGAGACCAGAATCTGAAATATTAGGATCGGACCTGCTGGTTAGAGTAGGAGGAAGCTTTGTATGGCCACCTTCAAAGATCGATGTGCAGAACATCAAAAGGGTGGTTTTCGTCGCTGGAGGTGTGGGTATCAAGTATTCATGCCTCTCAAGTGATCGTCTCAATAGGTTGCTAATGCAAGAAACACTCCTAGCCCTCTCATGTCCATCCTCTCCCATCTCCATGACCGCCCTTCCCAACTTCCCCCATCGATCAGATTCATTTACACAACTCGCTTTCCCTCTTCCTTCGATCTCCACAAAATTCTTTTCTTCAAGCGCCTATGTTCAGTCCTAAAGTCCCAAGCTTCAGATGATAGGTTTTTGGATCTCTACCTTACTGGTGACTCTGGGGATATAAATCGCGAGGAGAGTATGATTCGGGGAGATCTCACCAACAGAATCCACCGTCAACGGCTTTCGCATGAGGATCTCATCGCAGCGCTGGGAGACGTTAAGAATAGGAAAGAAGTTGTGGCCTACGTGTGTGGACCAGTGGGGATGACAGATGAGGTTGTGGAACTCCTGAGGTCAGCGGAGGGGATGGAGGAGCAAAGGGTGCTGTGCGAGAAGTGGTGGTGACGAACCAACCTGCATACATATTGCAACTTATTTACGGCTTAAAGATCTGCTATTTATGCCTTAGAATCTAAACCCAGTTGCTCTTTACTATCAAAGGCATCACCTTTTGAATGACTGAGTGGCATTCATCCGTTCCATCAGTCTCGATGCCGAATCTTGACTTGTTCTCTATCAACTAACTATGTTCAGATCAGAGTCCTAGGGGTTCATTTTGACGGCAGTCCTTTCTAGGCCACTGAACTAATCGAGACCCCTAGGTTGCGTAGTACAACAAGTGGCAGTACTGCAATGATACGAACAGACACTCCGAAGTGGATGATCCGTCACTTCGACTTAAGGGAAGAGTATACTTATCAGTCCAAGCTGAACTACGGTACTGACAGAAGGACTCGGAGAAGGATCTCACGGGATAGGTTGATTGTTACTTGCTACGTAAATTGCATTTGCTCTGGTACCTTGACCGGACCGCTGCCACCCAAAGTGATGCAAAGCCCTAAGCCCTGACACTAAGCCCTAATATCCACATGGGGCTAGTGCCCGCGAGAGGATGATGTCAGATACGGCGCTGAGAAATCTTCCGTTACATGTCTGTGTAAACATTCACAAAATGGCGCCAATCAACCGCAATGCGACCGGAATGCACATCTCCATTAGACGCAAGAGCTTTACTGACATCTGAAATCCAGTCCAGCCCTTACAACCCAGAGTTCTACCTGGATCGAGCAAGATGCCATGAAGAGCTAGGATTTGCCGACCTGGCGGCTGGCGATGCGTATAAAGCGTTACTCCTCACTGACGAGGTTCGGGATGAGTCTGGAGAATACCATGAGCAGGCTATAGAAGCATTGAAAGCTCATCGCAAGGGGTCAGAGGAGATTGGGGATAATAAAGGTTACTTTGGCCATGCTGTGAATGAAAATGTGAATGGAAAGACCAAAGCGGATGCACTGCCTCTCGATGGCTATACTGAAGAGGCTACAATAGAAGAAGAAAATAAGGAGTCTGTGTGGGAAGAAACAGCAAGACTCTATGCACGACAATGCTTCAAGACTTTGGCTCGTACGCTTCTGAAGTGTGGCTGCTTAAAGAGTGCCTACGATTTCAGCAGTCGGGGTCTGAGTTCTTTTCCACTCGATCGAAAGCTAAGGCACATTCAGGATCAAATACTGGAGACTAATCGGCAAAATCAGCTGCAGCGCGACCCGGCATGGAGTCCTTCAAACTTAAACCCCAAGACCGATCTCCTAGAGCAAGGCTCCGTCCGACGAGAGCTCTATCCCTGGAACAGCCACGAAACCGATCGCTTTTCTGAAAGCAGCCTTACCTTCCTGTGTAGCGAGATGTTAAAGGTAACTCAAAAATGCGAAGTCCGCGCTGTCTCGCTCCCGCTTCTCCAACAAAACACATCCTCACCCTCAATCATTGCAGCTCCGACCGTTAAGCAACTCGGCATCTTTACCACCGCTGATATCGCGCCCTACGAGACCGTCCTGCATGAATCTTCCCTCCTAACCGCCAACAACCGCCTGCACGACCCCCTCTGCGACGCCTGCTCGTCGGCCCTGCCCACCAACCCCTCCTCCCCTCTCCCCACCTGCCCTGATTGCGTCGACGTCGTCTTTTGTTCCTCTAGATGCCAAACCGCAGCTCTAGAACTCTACCACCCAGCCCTCTGCTCCAAACCCGATCTTGACACCCTAGCCCGCGACCCCTGCCCCTCTGCCGCCGCAAATGCCCTCTACCTCCTTCTCCTCGCTCGCGCCTTCGCCCTCGCATTCACGCAAGACACTCACCCCCTTGATCTTCCAGAGACCAAATTTCTCTGGGGCGATTTCATCCCCGCCAACCTCGCATACGCCCATTCCTCCTCCGCCAGCGCGTTTGCTACAGCCGGCCACCTGCCCTTTACCTTCCACGACAATATCCTTGCGCCCTTGCACATGCTCGAGAAAATGGACATTGACGTTTTCGCCGAGGTCGATCGGTGCGACACCTGGGTCTTGAACACGCTGTTTGCGAAATTTAGGGGCACGGCGAGCGGAAGAGTGAGTACGAGAGACGGGAGGCCAGAGGTGTGTGCTGTGCATCCGATGTGGTCTCTCGCCAACCACTCGTGCGCGCCAAATGTGAAATGGAAGTGGGGCGGTGAAATACGGTTTGAGGCTCGAGGAGGCGATGAGGTCATTAAATGGGGGAATGGCAAGGGAAAGATAAGTGAGGGAGGCATCAAAAAGGGAGAGGAAGTGCTGAATCATTATTGCGATGTCGAATTGCCTGTCAAGGAGCGCAGAGAGTGGGCGATGGGGGCATTGGGGGGGATATGTCTTTGTGAGAGGTGTGTTTGGGAGGAGGGGGAGGAGAGAGAGGGAATCGCGAGGGAAGGAGAAGGGGGAGGGCGAGATGGGAAAGGGAAAGGGAAGTAGGTAGGAGGTGAGGTGGAGACGGAATCTTGGCTGGGACTGCATTTTAAGAAGACGTAGGGAGCATGGAACGAAATGGTTTCTATGTACATATTTACAAATTCCATAAAACATGTCAGAACATCAAAGATCGTTGCTCAAACCTGCCATACACCACCATACCCCTCCAGCCTCGTCCTTCTCCACCTACACCCCCACTCCATCCAGCTCTGACCACCAGCATTCCCAAACCACCAAGGCGCCACACAAAGACCATCCGAAATACACATCGGCACCCACCAACCACAAGACCATCCATCATCGTCCTCGCGACCGGCAACTACCCAACAGCAAAAAAATTCGGAAGCTAAAACCCGACCAAAATTGCGGAAAGACAGCGGAGGAAACGAGCGCGCTGGAAAGCAGAAGCATTGTTTTCACGTTCCGCTCGCCAAATTGGGGAATCAACCGAGCTTTGCTGAATTGGAAACTACGCGAGCGATGCATGAAACGAGAGTTTCAGCAGCGGGGGCTTGTTTCGGAGAAGAGGGACATGGTGGTATCCTTTCGTGAGTATCTACCTCGGCTAGGGCTTTAGCAAACCAAATGTGAACTCCTCTGAGATGCAGTAGGTGAGGAGTTTGTGGACGGCCCGGGGAGCTATGCAAATTGTACGGGGCTGGGTAATGACCTTCGTAGCCATGTAGGGTTGTATATATGGAGCGGAGATTTACTATACTTCAGTCTGGTGGATGCATACACATATTTCAACCAAAGGATACCACAACTTCCAGCTACTACATGATCTACAACAAAATTAGCACGCCCTTCTCCACCAACAAAACCATTCAAGTGGAAAACTCACCAGGCAATTATCATCCACCATAACCGGTCCCCCTTCCCCCTCCTCCCCCGCAACATGCCCACCGCCACCGCCACCCTCCCCCCTTGCACTCAGCCTTGCCGCCAATTGCGCCAACATACCTCTCTACCGCCCCGAAAAAGTAATCAGCCACCAAACCAACCGATCCACTCCGCAAACCCCACCTCCACTCTCCGCATTCGCTCAAAAGGGCCATCAGCACGTACCGTGATAAACGCATCCCGCATCCCGCCCTGCCTCTCCACATCGTTCTGACTGACAATTTCGTAGCTCTGCTGCATGCGTTTGCGGCTCGAGAGGCCCTCCTCGGGGGGCTGTGAGGGTTGTGGGCGACCGGGGCGGCGGCGGCCGGGTAGGGAGGAGGAGCCTGAGGAGCCGGTGAGGGAGGTACCGAGGTTGAGGCCAAGGCGAGCGTCTTCTTGGGCGCGGGCGTCGGGGGAGAAGATTTTGATGGTGTGGTCGATGCCAGAGACGGCGAGGAGGGGTTCGTAGGGGTGACCTACCGGGGTAACGAGAAGTTAGTGGACGGTGATGGTGGATTTGTATGTCATAGAGCGAAACGCGGTCCAGAGCTGGGAAAAAAGGAGAGTTTTTATCTCTGGTATGGTCCAGCATTTTATACTGCCAGGACTTGGATGATCGGAGACTGAAACCTTTACAACCTCTAACAGGGAAGTGGAATGAGTAGTGCGGGGGCAAGTGACCGAGTACTAATGCTGTATACTCATCTAGGGCTGAAAGAAATTTTGGACATACCTTGCACAACATTCACAACCTCACCATCACCTTCAAGAATATTTAGTAGCTCAGTGGTCCTCTTATCCCAGATGAACAGGTGGCCTGAATCGCTTCCGCTGACCACATATTCGTCGTCCAACCCAAAGAAATTGCAGTCTTTGACAGTCTTCACGTTGCAGTGACCGCGATATTTTCGAGTACCAGAGAAGCAAGGCACATCCTGCTCGACCGACTCCCGTAGTCTACCCCTATCCGAAGCTGATTGGAACATGAAATGGCGTTCCTCTGCTGTGATTTCATCGTCTTCTCCTGCTTCGCTGTTATCTTCATCTTCATCTTCATCTTCATCTTCATCTTCATTTTCATTTTCATCGTCGTCAGTATCGTGATTTCGTTCATTATGCACAGCCATCTGATCGGCAATCTCGTTATGCAGGTCATCCACTAAGATCAACTCAGCATCAGAGGCAGCGTCTTCCATATCAATAGATGCGTCGCTCTCGGGGTCTGTATTCTCCTGCAGCCTGTCTCCTTCGACTTGAGTACCCCTTCTGCCGAGCCCACCAAATGCTGTATCGACATGTTGGAAATTTATACCCTCTCCAGCATTCATCAAAACACCTCGCCCAACTTTGAAGCCCCAAAATTTGAGCGCCGACTTCCTATCCTGCACGATCGGCAAAGTCCGCTCTTCAGAATCTAGAGCAGGCACAACAGCAGTTGATAAATCCTCAAGCGGCATCCTGATAGCGTGGCTAAATGCAATCACCGCAGCAGACTCTGAGTCGAAGGCCTTTCTATACTCATCTCTTTCAAACCTCGAGGCATCAATGTTTGGTATTGCAGCTCCCCGAGCGAGTTGAAGCAGATAAGGAATGAGATATTCATCTATACCACACTGCTGAGCTTGATCAGGTATGGGAAATCTTGAGCTATCTCCTCGATGATTGACGGGTCGTTTGAACCCTTGCAAAAGCCCTTCTAGGCCACCGTCCAGCCAAAGAACGATAGCGCGGAGAAACTCGTAACTAAAAACTTGACGCAATGATACACCCAGAACCCCTTCAAGCGGCGCTGGTGTAATTTTCTGGAAGAGCTCCACACCCTCAGTAGGACTGGGAGTCTGCAACCTCGCACCAAGTACCCTAGCTAACGTTCCAGCGGCTTGCACAAACCTGCGTGACGAGTCTCGGTTTGCTCGCAACGTCTGCTGAAGAACAACGTCTTCTTCAAGGGGGTTCATTGGGTAGCCCCATGATCTAATGACTTCATCCATCTCTGGAATGCAGGAGGCAGCAAGTTCAATTGCGGAGCTGAAATTTGCTACGTGAGATGTTGGATGTTGGGTTTCGAGTCCTGCTGAACCGCGATTCAAGACATCAAGAGAGAATAAGAGCTTGCGAATCCTAACGAGACTCTTTGCTATTTGTAGGCTCCTCCTCTGAGTTTGACTTAGTGTTGACTCCCTCGCCTCTTCCAGAGCTGAGTAAGGGACACTTGCAGAGCCATTGTTCATGGCAATATCTTCACTCTGCCCATTCTCGTAGCGAACACGAAGCGCTAGCTCTCCGTCTCCATTTGCCTCCCTTCTCGAGTGTCTTGGCTTAGAGCTTCTCCGCGTACTTTCTGGTGAACGGGAAGTGTCTTTCTTCCTCTTACGCTTACGATCCCCAAAGTCCTTCCTCTTTCGCCTCGCTTTATTATTTTTTAGGCCCTCATTATTTCTTAGCTCGGTATCTCTAGCATCAGGACTACGGACCAAATCGAAGCTATAAATGTGATCACCTGAATAGCTTACAATCATCTCGTTTGGGTTGGCGTCGCTGATCTTACAGGCTGTTATGTGTCCGTTGTCTGTCCTTCGCATCCGCTTTCGTCCGCCTGGTGCAAACTTACGCACACATTGCGTAGCTTGTCCCATTAGCTCGTTGTCGTGCGATGACATGCTGCTTGCCGGTGATAAAATTCCAGGGCTCCCCCGTTCGACTAAACGATCTCGACCAAGCATTCTTCGATCATGGAGGAAACAATGAAGATGAGCCCCCCCGAGTGCAATGTAATGTGGCTGACTTGACGAACAAGAGATAGTATTCAGATCAAGGTGATATCTTTTGTACGAGATCAAGGGCGGAGGCACATTCAAGTCGTCTTGATGCGTCCTACGCGCGAGGAGACCCCGACCACCAGCTGGAGGTGGGTACGCTGACGAAGGTAATCGAAGATCGAATTGGCGTACCTGTGCGATCCCTCAGCTTCTCACGCCCAAATCATGATTCTTATTGATCTAACCTCGCCATCCTCCGAGCACGTAAGGAACAGATGCGGCGACGACTCGGTTACTATCCGCTTTACACGGTCTGCGTGAGACCTATAGACCCTCGCATTTGTGTCACCCTCGCTCAAGTATCTGACCCCTCTGTACATGTTGTCAAGACCCTGGCCCAATCTTCCTGTTACTGCATTGGAACTGGCAGAATTTATGGTGGAGCGGCCATTGTGTTCTATATCGAAGACCCTGACTTCAGCGTCGCCTGCACATGTAACAAGCGTACGGTCGTTCGAGTGGGGCATAAATTTGACTGAAAATATATTGGCTCTGTGGCCTGTTGCAACGGTAGTCGTGAGAGAGAAGGGCAAGCTGGAGGATTCAGGTTGATAGGAGTGGACATTCAAGTGCTGATCATCACTGCCGGATGCTAGAAGACTGCCTGAAGATGACCAGCTGCAAAAGAAGGGGGCATCAGCATCGTAGAACCTGGTCATTGGAATCATGCTGAACTTGCCTGAGTGCATTCACGCATCCCGAATGGCCTCCAAGCTCGTTGATGATGTCAAGGTCATCTACCCAACCTCTGTCCCCATACAAACCTGTGATCGCAGAGAACTTAGAGGTGTGGCCCAATTCGCGCTGGAGTATTCTGTCCTGCAGAGTTGGCTTCATGATTCCAACCATATCGTTTTCTGCACATCCGACGTATCACCCCCACTGTCAACCGCACAGTCGCCTAAGACTTAGTTGTTCAAGTGTCTCACATGAAACTTTAACAGCGATATTATCTCTATGGCCGATAACTGGTAGGTACTCAGTAATTGGGGCTGTTCTGAGGTATGATGGCATGCCGTCAGAGACGCGTCGGGATTGCCGGCTCGGTACGCCTTGCATCCTCGCTAGCTGATCTGATTAGGGTTGAGGGGTGAGGCAGCCGGGGTTTGAACATTAGGTTGTACAGGAGCCTAAGGAGGCGGTAAGAGGCCAGTGTGGGATATCCGAATTAAGTTATGGACTACTTGATCGAACGATTGATCACTCTGCGGCAGACACGATTGCCACGTTACTAAATACAGCTTCCTCATATCCTCTCTACCCGCCCTTGGCCTTAAACATGCTCCTAGATTGTCTGCCGATTACTGCGTATGTCTTCATTCATGCCACCTGAATATGCCAATATGCCATTCATCGGTCAGTTGGTAACGAGGTTATATAAGGCCATTCGTTTTAGTGGCAAAGCTTTGTCGGGAGACTGCACCTCGTCTTTTAGCTGCTCGTGCGCTATCGATGCTGAAACATACCCTGACATTGATATGATGGGACTGTCTGCTCGTTGTATCCTCACTCAATGTTCTCTCTCATTCGACCATGCACTTCATTCTTACGCTGGAGGACAGCAAGTCTTTGGGCTAGAGTCTGTCTCTCGTACTCCCATTCCTCTTTTTCGACTTTCCACCTGTGCAAATCCAAATCACCCTGTGCCTGGATCTTTGCGGCCATTGCCATTATATCAACGTACTGTTTGCCTTTCGTGGCCGATTGCCGCCGCGCTTCAGCCCTGCTCTCTTGAATTTCCTGAAGTTGAGTTTCAAGGGACTCCACACGTGCCCTCAAAATAGATCGCTCTTTAGTCAAGCTGCCGATCTCGGCGTCACAAGCTTGGCATTTCCTACCAAGTATGGTTATTCGCGTCTGAGCTTGTGAAAGGGCGGAGAGAGGGTCGTCATATTCACGTCTTGGAAGTTGGGAATCCAGAAACCCGGAATTGATGTGATGCTGGAGATTTGGGAAATGCGTCGAAGGGGCAGCCGTTCCTGGTGAGATTGGAGCTATTGGTGGTAGTATATACGGTGGGTAACTGATTGGGGACAGCAATGGAAGAGTATTTCCGCCTGATGAAGCCTGTGCAGGTTTTACAGTTAGGGAAATAGATCGAGATGTTGAGAAGATAGGATATGATAGTGGACATGGCACTCCCAAGGAGTTGCGCTGACGGTCCTGGCCTGACGTTGTGGCTGAAAGCTCTACAGCCGATGGAGGATGGCCCGAATGCCGAGAAGTTTTGGGTATAATCATCTCCACATCTGTGTCAAGAGGGCTGAGCTTCCTCTTGATCCTGCTAAAGCGTTGTTGTAGCAACGGGGGATTTGTTTGTGGAGACGTAGGGTAGACCACATTCACTTCATAGGTAATAGATTCGATGCTTTCAAGAACCCATAGGAGTGGTCGGCGTAGGTCGCTATGCGTGAGGCTGGACGCATACTAGTAACGGAGGTTATCTAGCAACATCTACAAGACGCCAAGCTCAAACACACATACCTGTTTGGTATGTTGACCCAGTGATCTGCCTGCACTTTCTCCGAGCAATGTGATTTTCAAGATATCGATTGCCTCAATAATTCGTTGCACGACTGGAGTAACTCCTGCACAATTTTGGCATGACGATGGCCTTGTTGTTTCAGATCCCGATAGCCGCTGCCCTGAGTCGTTTGGATTCATTTCACAATCCTACACAGAAGCTGACCGTTACGGTTCTCGCTAGACACGTAATTCCAACCACGCCGTCCTAAACCAGCTTGTTAGATAAGATGGGCATAGACGTCTTATTGTAGGCAATCCTAATACCTTCGAAACCAAGACTGTACGACTTGCCAAATCGGTAGGTGGATTCTTCTGAACGACGTTGCTCAATCCACAACAAGTGCAATTGTACGTTCCTCGCATGAATCTTCAAGAGCAATACGAAATCTGGAATAAGAGGTGTCATCGATGGCACAAGCCTGAGAACAACAGGCCATGAGTCCAAGTTCACTTTCAGCAAAAGTTGATCTGCTTTCGCCCTTATGTTCTTAGCCTACCGCTTCTTGTTCCAGCTTACGGAGATCGAGGCTTGCAGGAACCTAGTAAAAATCCGTCCCGCCGTACAAGTAGTATGAAAAGGAACAACAGATTTTCCTTTGCCAGTAGACAGCTCCTTAGAGGTTTTCACAGTAACAGATATGTCGAAAGGTTTGAAAATTTTTAGTTAATACCATAGAGATACGTCGCATGAGGTTCGACTTATCATCACATTGAAGGCAAACCGATACTGATTCTCGGACCTCTTACGAGTTGAATAGTTGTGGCTGATTGAGCACTGCTGAGTGAGCCTGTCCTAGCAGCAAGTGGCCGCACTATAGTGAGCACGTAGATTATATATCAATCTTAAGTCAAGTCTGCTGCGGAGTTGGAACGTCTGTATTATGTCCTGATTGGCTCTCACGGCTCTAGGCCCTCGTTCAGAAAATCTTTGAGAGGACTTAACCTTCCTCGAGGACTGGTAAGTTCGAGATAACATAATTCATTTTATGATTACCAACGAGACCAAAACCCGACATCCCTGCAAGCGGTCAGCAAACACATCGTAGTTTGGTTTAACTCGTCAGATGATTAAGGTAGACCTTACTATCCAAAACCGCCATGGAAGACCACGAGCTCACGTAAAACAATTTGGCAGTTGATAATGTTTGGTAAAAGGAATCCGCTCAACCCTCGTTGTAGTTCCGCTTCAGATTCTGTGTGGAATGGTTAGATTTCAAGTCCTGCTTGTTATAATATTCAACCTGGGGGCGAGACATCCGGGTAAGAACAGTTGCGGCAAAACTGAACAATATGAAGGGAATTCTCGAGGACGTACGTCCACAGCTGGAGGCTTCACCATAGCCCTCACAGGAATTCAACATATGACCAAGCAACCTCGCCGGACATTTCGCTAACCCTGTCCAAAGAGCGAAGTCCTAGGCATGTGACAGATCTGAAGAGTGTCTTTTCTACGATAGCGGAGTTCAAGATGACACAGTCAGCGAGACAAGGTCAGTCTTCATCGTGCCAAATACCCTTATATGACGTGGCGATGGCATCAATATCGTTAGCCACGTTGTTGCCCAGATTTTTGACCATTTCCTGGACCCATACAGTCTCCTGGGCCATGACTTCGTGTTCGATCCTTCTAATTAAGTCATGTCCACACGTAAGATTTGAGACAATGCTCTGGAGCATGACTAGCACACGGCTGATGCTGGACCGTTCCCGGACTTCTCCTAGGCTTTTTAGCTCTCGAGAAAGATAAGACAGCTTTGTGTTGAGGATATCAACTTCAGCTTTCCAGTCATCTCCGATGTCCTCAATAAATTCCAGAGCCTGGCCTTCGCCCATAGCCGAGTGACGTCTTATTTCTTGTATCCAAGAAGCTCTAGTAGACCATGCTTCGAACAATCTGAATATGCGTGAAATTTTGCTGTCGAAACTGAGTATACTGCTTATTTCCACAATACATCGTGAGAGTATCTGCACCTTTTCGGCAATTTCAAAGTCTGATAGGTGCTGGCACCATGCTACAAGCGTGGATTGATTGATGAGTGCTTGAGATTCACACGCAATCTCCTTAAGCTCAACATGCTGTTTCGACAAACTCTCAAAGCGACGTTGCAAACTTCGTTCAGCACTTTTCTCCCACTGAGCTTGAATCTTAATTGAATCACGGTGCAATAGATGCAGCTGAGCTAACTCTATTTGCAAATGACTTATCTCGCCAGGAAGTGTATTATTGCCGTCCTGCTTGCCTGGAGGTGGGCCAAAAAACGAGGCAATCGGTGCTTTGGTTACCTTTTTGGGAGTGAAGTGCTGTTGCAAGGTTGAAAAAGCCGGCCGTTGTTCTTGTTTCGAAGGCGGCAAGCTCATGGGAGGAACAATATTTGCTGACAGCTGCCTGCTGTTTGACCGGCCATGGCGTGGAATCGTGCTTTCTGGACGAGCTTGCTTCGTTGCAGACATGGTTACCGCATGACCGAAGGGCCTGATTTTTTGAGGCTCATTCGACCGTACCTCGGAAGCAGGACGGCGAGACTGGACTGCAGTCGTGTCGGCAGGTATTTCAGAGATGGGTGCAATAGGCTTAGAAAATTTTCTCGAGGGCATCCGAGAGTAATCGGAGCGGGGAGCTACGATTGCGGAAACACGAGGAGCTTTGACTTCAGCGTTCGTGGGGGTTGCCTTCTCAAGCAAAGGCTCCACAATGTGAAATTCAGATCCAAGTCGTTGGATTGTTCGTGTTCGTCGTGTACCTGATGATATTGCCGTTGCATCTGATTTGGTCCGGCCCAATGGCCTCTCAGCCATTGGCATTTGATCGTTGTGGTCCTGTCGCGCCTCAACTGGAGGTATATTTCTTTTTGTCGTCGTCATCTGAGGTAACATGCTTCTCCGACGAGTATCTTCCTTTGCTTGACTCGCCATTCGCGGTTCTGTTAGAGCAGTCGTGTTAACAAACAAACATAATACTCAATGCTGAGAGATCATGAGTCACCGCCACCGTTATCATAGATATTGAGTTCTTGTAGCCACGGTGGAATTCTGAATATTGATATGATATATGATTAGTCAAAGCAGTAAAATAGATATTGCCAAGGTATCGTAAGTACGTTAGGGTGTCACATGTGGGTGTATACATAAAATACGGGCTAGGTATGGTGCGTTGCTGGCTTGCTGCAAGCATAACCAGTATCTTAAATACAAAACCGCAATCGCTCCATACGACATTGTTAATCTCACCACTCTTAGCACTGTTACAGCTTACAGCAAGAATCAAACATTCTTTCCCGGACCACGGCCTTCTCAACCAAGAACAACCTCTCCGCTCAATGCGCTGATTCGTGTCAGGACTGGTGGCCAATATCAACAAGTCTGCCAGACTAATGGAAATCAAAAATCCAACCACTTCTGACTCGGACGGAACGAGTGACAACCATCCCCACACGCTTGAAGTCTTTCGGATTTAAGACATTCAGAGGACAACAACGCCGAAACGAGGGAATTCGTTTCCAGTCAAGGACGGCAAATGGACGGTGTATGAGGCATCAACCAAAACGGTGGGGAGTCAGGCCGTGTTCTAGGTATGATGGCCAACCGTTGTTGAGCATCGGCGACAATAAAACGAACCGTTGCTGTGAGAGACGACATTACCCGCGCTGCTAGAAGGTTTACAGGGTGAGTACTCGACGGATACTCCTGGTCGTATGGGTGACGAGAGGGGAGAGGAATCAGGGGACCCCGTTGCACAAGGGGAGACCTCAGGCGCTATCTGTGTATGAGGGGCTCTGTGTTGATGTGCAGCGTGCGTTTGAAGCTGCAAGAGGTCGGAGGCATCCATGATTATGATATCCAAGATTGACTGTCGAGGTATGTCGATTTTGGTAGGTCCGCAGAATCTCATGGATCGGAAATTCTCGAATGCAATTGGCGATGGCTTGGGAGAACACGATGGAGCAGAGGTAAGACTTATACATGGGACCCTTACGCGGCCTATCCGTGCAGTCCTCACACGAATATCATGATTCATGTACTAGAGAGTGTCGTGAGCGCTTATGTATTGGGTACCAACCATTATATCTATCTAAATGGTACGGAGGTACAGTATATACTTTGATTGGTTGAAACCATAGCTTCCTGGAAGTAGCGGAATCTACGGAAGGGACGGCAGTAATGATAGGTACCTACATACCTTGACTATGTCATATTACCCACGTTCGCTCATAGGGTAAGGTAAGGTAGGTAGGTAGGTACCTTAGGTACATACGTTAAGCATGTGACAAAAGAGGTATTACATCTGGATGGCGGGACCTCGGGAGCACCTTACTGTGGTACGAGTACTTAGCACCTTAAGGTATCTTGCACGGGCCGATGTGACATCACAGCTTCAACTGCGATGTAGGTGGAACCACCTCATCAACACCGAACCAGCATCTGTACGTAGCATCTAATGTTTGCTCGAAGTAGCCTCCCGGTATGCACAATTCTGACTTCTCTCGAGCAAAGCACTCAATAGACACTCTTCTCGAACGACCCCGCTCTTGCTAGGTCAGCCCCACCAAGACCGCCGAATTACAAAATCCAGACCTGCCCTCCGTCACTATGGGCAACCAACCCAATTTGTATGCCTTTCAAGATCTCGATTCACTCACCCAGTCACTACGCACATATGTGCTCCAGTGTCAGAACGCAGGTCTCGATCGCCATGGAGCGTTCAAGGTTGCCGTCTCTGGTGGATCTCTCCCAAATACACTCGCAAGGGCATTACTCCTGCCGGAAAATGGCAGTGCCGAAGATACCGTGAACTTTGCGAAGTGGGAAATATTCTTCGCCGATGAACGCGCCGTACCTCTTGACCATGGCGATAGCAACTATAATCTCCTCAAACACGAGCTTTTGGATAAGATACCGCAAGAAATGGGTCACCCTAAAGTTCATCCAATTGATATCGAGCGTCTGGATGATGTGCAAGGACTGGCCGATCAGTATCAAGGAGCTTTGATGCATTCTTTTGCGGCGATGGATAGTGTCAAGCTTCCCATCTTCGACCTTCTCCTACTGGGGTGTGGACCAGACGGTCATACGTGTTCTTTGTTCCCCAACCACGAGTTGTTGCGAGAATCTGATGCATGGGTTGCTGCAATTGAAGACAGTCCGAAGCCTCCATCGAAACGAATTACTCTGACCTTGCCTGTGGTCACTCATGGTATCAAAATTGCCTTTCTGGCGACTGGAGAAGGGAAAAAGGGTATCCTGAAAGAGATTTTGGATACAGAGGAAGGAAGAAGCCTACCGTGTGGCCTAGTGAACGAACAAGGGTCGGAGAGGGTGAGCTGGTTTACAGACACTAAAGCCGTTGAAGGAGTTCGTTTTCCAAAAAGAGGAAGTTTATAAGGCGGAATCATGAAAAACAATAGCAGTCTCCGGGGGGGCGTGGTTCCGATATCCCAAACTTTTGTTCTGCGGTCTCGGTGTGAGAGCTTGGCATCTTAGCGACGTGATACAAAACTTTATGCATCAGGGGCATGCCCTATCTACGAGTACAGTCTTGAAGCTTTGAAACGTCAGATCTTCTTCCTGCGTCTGAGAAAGTTACTGGTCTGGACGTAGGCTCCACAGTTTACGGTCCGTATTATTTCACAGCCGTGGATGCACGTCAATCATCGTGTGCGTCACTTGTAGTTGAATTGTGAGAAGCTCTGGCTCTGCATGGGTGAACCTGGTACCTTGTCGGCTTCTGTGCATCTGATCATACTCTACCCGGCTGCCAGGATTGAGTTCTTTCCATACAGGTTGACAATTGCAAACAACGGTCAACTCGTAGCCTCCTGCGTGCATCTGCATACGGGACCGGTTGATACCCCTGTGTGTGCGCGCAATAACTTCATAGTGCACATTCTCCTTTTTACAAGACTTACACGCTACTCGTCCAGCCAATGAGCGGCTTCGGAAACATTAGTCTGGTCGAGCTATCGAAAATGTCTCAACGTCGTACAACTCTTGACTCACTTCCTATTCGCTTCATGTTCTCTTCCATTGCTTCAGCCTTTTCTGCCCAAAAGCTGGTCTAATCGAGATAGATGATGCCGCTGGCGAGCCTTTGGAAGTAATGGATGACAAATGGCATATTCCCGGAGAGACGTCGCTGGATACTGAGGCTTCTTTCGAAGATTGCCCATATCTCACTACCACTTCACTTGGACTACCGTGTTCCTTGATACTGCGCTCATCTTCCCAAGCAGCAGACTGCGTTTCTCTATTGAAATACTCATACTCTTGAGAGAAAGATTAACGCAACGAGCAATATATGCAGAGTTCTGGTCCCGTCGATACATTTCGCTAGCATTCGCGAGGAAATATCACATTTACTTTGTACATTGCTGTCCTTTGTTCTCCACATACAGTTCGACCCGGTATACCGGTTTACCCCACCCCAGGCTACCATGCTGCAAATGGGTCTGAACTTCCACGTCTTCTTTTCGAGCATAACACACATGGCGGGCGAACACGTCAAAAAGATAAGGTCGCGTTGGCTGCAGGCATCTTTCGTACAGCCCACCTTCCTTCACTTGACAACGTGCGAGCATTCACGACCGATACCCAGCAGCCTTTCCGCTTTGCTTCTGATTTATCCTCGTATCCCAATTCCTGCGGGACGAGCTGCGTCTTTTCACGTTCATACATACAGCAAAATCGCCCCTTCTATTCTGCCCTCAATCACTTAGCGTTCTCATTCCTAGCTTCCTACGGTTGAGTTTGTCACTCTTATCGTAGTAGAGCGTCGCTGCTTCGGTAAGCTTGAGTCGTTCATTCGAGAATTTAATCTCCAGTAGCACGGTCTTCAACTTTACCATATGTTCGTCCTAGATGTTCTTACGCTTGGACCGAGTGTAGAGACAGCACTTTGGATTTACGATATCTTTTAGAAAGTCCTACCATTTCTTGCATACTTCCCAACCTAGCCACGTTGCAATGCTATGTTTATTCGTCAACTTAGACGCAATAGGTAAAAAGACCATCTAGTGCACGATAGAGTTTGCTTGCGTTGTTAATTCATACATGTATTCATGCGAGCCAAGACGTTCGGTCTGTTGTCAATATCTCATGGGCAAGGTCCTTCGATTGACTCCAAAGAGCACAATATACTGAAATTTCTCACAGACCTCGAAAATGCTAATTTGACGCTTGTTAATAGGAACTCCCCACCGCTTCAACTTCCTGGACTAACAATCAAATTCCTGAGCCATGACGAGCTTGTCACAGCCTGGAGAGCTTCAAATGCAAAATAACAGAAGCAACATTAGGAGCTCACCGCCCAAGTATGATGAGAAGACATTCTTTTGGCTCATGCTCTCCGGAGTTCGTATATCACTCTACGAATCTAATGAGCAAAAAGACTAATGCTGCCTAGCTACCAGAAGATCTTTTGCCCAATGAGCTCGGTGGCTGGCGCCCAATCAAAGACATATTACGAAGCCTTTTCGTAAGACCACCAGGACGTGTCCATATCTTTGACGACGGATTTCCTCGAGAAGCAATGTGTATCATCAATGAAGAAGTTGACGCTTATCTTGCATATGGTAGAAGACCTAGTGATTCTTAGTTCCGACTTGGACTTAAGCTCATTGATAATGCTAGGGGCCTTTGCCGGATGTTATTTCAACGAGTCGCTGGTAACTGCTGCGCTATACAGAAAGGATGAGAGCTCCCGGGTTGGATGTCTACAAGAGCCAGTCGAAGGGCCATGCAACCGATGGGCGAAAGCAAACTCGAGTAAACAGCATATAAAGAAGTTGCTGAGCAAGGAACAGTCTGGAAGAGAACACAACCCAGAAGACGATCTAAAACTCGATTCTCCACCACAATACCGTATTTCCCTCCAGGCATCTGATCTACGACGTGGGCGGCAATCCAACGCGCAACTTCCTCCTCATATTTCCAACGCCACAGCGAAGAAGCATGGCAACGTTCAAGCTTTTCTTCCAGCTATGCCTAGGTTTGATCGGATTGCTCCGAACGAACATCCAGTGGCATATGCTCAGGGTCGACCTACACAGCCTTGGGGACTTGCAAATAGTAGTAGGTCTACCATATATTCGCCTGCAATAATGGCTGTGGATCCGGCCTTCTTAGCCAATTATGCTCCTCGCGAACAGCAGTTCAACCTAACACATGGGGCTTCCACGTCGAACCCGCAGATGTTCTATCCGATGCCGACGTTGCAGCAGAGCCATAGCGAAATCTTCGACTCTTTCCAACTTTGGCCTTCAAATTCAAGTCAGACCGGGACGTGGACAGCCGGCTCGTCGAGCATTTCTAGTTCTCCCTACTTGACTCCACCTTCAACAGGTGGCTCTACATCTTTTCATACCGAGAGATTGCAGCCAGCTGCATCGGATCGTCACCTCTTCTTTTCAGCCACCGGCCGGAGGACTGCTGAAGATGATCTAGACATGCATCGGGAAAGCGAGAGCTCTTCGTGCACCAGTACTCCAAGAAAAGACAGGACGCTATTGGATGGACCTATCATCATTAAATCGGATGATAAGATAAGCATGTAATAGCCAGATCGTCAACGAGGAGGGTATTCAAGCAGGCTATTTCAAGGTAGCTCAGGAGTGTTGACGTGCTTTAGATGTAACACTCGAGCATGCAGGAGTCTCGAATGTATGACTACTGAGATATGGCAACAAGTAGATCCATTGTATGTAGCAACACAACAGGAGTAACAAATTCTTCGTTAAGGAAATCGGTTCGCATCAAATCTCCCATGTAGATACTTAGACATTGTATAAGACTGACTACCTAAACGCCTTTGTGACCTGGTAAGCTTACTTCATCACAATATGTGAAGTAGGAGTACATAAGTCAGATTTCAATTATACTTTACTGTTCTCTCTATATTTCTGCGACGAGTGGACGCTCAACTGACATATACCCCTAATGTTTTCGACTATCTCAGGAAGTACGATTTTCCGTTGAGGTGTATCTGGATCCTTGAAAACGTGATTACTGTTTGTAATGCTCAACTTTTGACGCGAAACCTCATCAACGATTGTTCTGCACCGTCTCGACGGCTTCAAGAACTTAACTTGAACCATATAATCATTCATTACGCGTAGAGCAGCGGACGCCTGTACACCAATACGTTATGGACCCTCTACTTCAGGGAAGTACTATCGAGCAGATGGAACGAATCGAAGACTTTTGTAAGCGTTCAAGTGACTACTGGACCGCCGTCTCCGAGGCCACCGCTTTCCGTAAGTGGACACACCCAACAAGCCGGGAAGAGGAATACAGAGGAGCGCCCAGACAATTTGAAGACATAGGGAGGCGTAGTTACGAAGTGGAGGTAATGAGTATACCAGCCTTGGTAAACCCTTTTCCGGACTTACAACAAAGCTCGGGGTGTGCTTCCGACTCAAACCTACCTCATCGTACAGTCGAGCATTCCAAACAACAAGAACCCAAGTTTCCAAAGGTATGGCAGGGTGCGGTGAAACCAGGTAGCAACCAAAGGACCAGGGAGAGGCAAGAACGGCGCAACCGGTCAGCTAGAAATCCAAGGCCGGAAGCTTTCGCCCGGTCGGGAAGCAGCCAAAAGGCCTTGGCTAGTAGAGAAGGGTGTAGGCGGGCCAGAGGGCCCAGTGCCCGACAGAAGATGGTCATTCATAGCCAAACAGACAATTAGCTGCAGACAATCGACTGGCGGGTCAAGCGCCGCGGAAAATCACGGGGAATCGCCCATGGATCAGAGGCCAAGCGCGGGCTCTCGAGTCACCAAGATGACCAGGCAGCGGGCGGTTTGCTTCACTCTACACAGCATCACCCGGCTGGAGTTGCCTTATTGCGTGTGATTGAAGATTCCTCTCGGCCCAAAGCGACGAATGACCGCTCTGCACATCTCAAACCCCAAGATATCATCATACAGACCTTTGGTTAGACATTCGTCGATGATATCAATGCTATATGTAGCGAAACAGAGGCACGAGGGGGAGAGGAAAGTCCGAGGTATGCTTGTGAATTCGACACGGTCGACATTGAAAAATGGGGCAAAGAAGCGGATAATGATCGCTTCAGTAACAATGCCGGAGACACCACAGACATGGACGCCTTCAAGGTGGCGGACTTTGACCCCAGAAACTTACCTCATGAGCCGTCGAAGAATAGGAAAAGAAAGAGCTCATTAGCGACAGAGTTCATGGACCTCAACTATGGCATCATTGAGCCACTTCGGCATAAAAGCAAAACCGAAGATCCCTTGCTTCAAATTAACAGGACTAGAGTGCTGGCCTTGTATGTGGGTAATCTACCTTTCTCAATTACACCAGAGGACGTTCAGTGTTTATTCCAGACGTACAATATGTGAGTACTGGGCACCCATTGATTTTCTGCACACAGAAGCTTACCTGCTGGTCTTCATGTCAAGTGATGAAATAGACACACCCAGCGATCCTCATAAGGGGAAACCTGCAGGCCATGCTTTCGTGATTCTGTGCAATGTCCTAGAGGCTCGTTGCGCAATTTCAGAGCTATCACGGAAGGAGATACGTGGTTACAGAGTATCCATACGGTACGCCAATCAGCAGCACAGCGCTTCACACAAGCAAGAAAGAGCAGGGATTAGGAATTTGCACTTTGAAGGCATACGGAACAAGAAGACTTCCAGATCTGCTGCCAGATTTCAGAAATTACTGAACGGCCAAGCGCTGAGACTTTGACAGAGATAAGCATCCTTGCAACGTGAGGACGCCCGAACTAAGAGGGCGCGGAACAAAGAAAACGGATGGCATGTCAATGTTGCGATTTCATGAGGCGATTTAGACATGAAGAGAGAAATTGGCATGTAGATAAGCGCAGGAGCAAGATGGCGGTCTACTCTGAATGACATTCCAGAGACTGCCCTGGAGGGGCTTGGATCTGGTTCGACAGAAAGCTAAATACCCTATCAGCACTTTATCCCATAATTTAAGTACTATAAGATAAATATAGCAATACAATTCATATGGAATACGGTCATCCTTTACCTCCAGTATCATAGATATGCCAAGAGCACTTGCACGTTTCAAGGCAATGAGGCATCAACGTCCATCAATGCACCGATGCGACTCCGGAATTTGAATCTACACGCCCGTCTGAATCTTTATAAATCCAACTCCACAGATCCTTTTACATCTCCCAATACAACTCCTTCGCCTCAAGCTTTCTTCTTCCCCGCCCCCACCGCCTTCGCCTTCGCAGCTTTCTTCCGATTACTCCTTATCATGACCATACTCAAGAAACTCCCTACAACAGCCGAGCCCAGTAGAATTAGAATTACCGGTATACGTATCGCCCAAACGCGGGGCGGGAAGAAGCCGTGGAGAGGGTGGCCGGGGTCGACGAAGGGCTTGCGAGTATTAGTGGATAGATATGGAGGAGAGACAATGGCGGACGGTACCATGAGAAGGGTCCAGGTGGTGTAGTAGAGAAAGACGGTGGAGGCTACGATGAGCATGGCGAGGCCGACGAGCTTGTCGAGCTTCGGAAGACATTAGCTGGAGAATAATAGGGCAATAGAATGGAGCATACCATTGTTGCTGGTGACTCTAAAAGGAGCGTGGTGAATATGTTGGTAGCAAGGAGCGACTGTGATGTTTGGCCTCCGGAAAATATCCCGCTGGGTACGCTAGGCTCCATTTGACGCCAAAACTGGGCCGAACTTTGAGCAACAATTAGCAAACGAACACACCAGAACCGAAGGTCTCGCGCAAGCTCACTGTGATCCACTATCAGGTCTAAGCACAGTACATATCGAATTCAAGATTCGCCTCCGAATCTGCATGAGTGTCCAGCACCATCACCAGGCTCGTAACATACCGCCAAAATGATGCAGTCCGCTGTCCGCCTCCCAACACCACCACCTCTAGATGCATACCCTGAATACCCACCCGCCAGCCGAAAACGCTCGCCTCCATCGCGTTCACCTTCGCCAACTCGCCGGCGCTCGCCACCTCGAAGCCATGTCCGAGCGGGGCCACCACTTCAAGATGTGGACCCGCAACGTGCGATGGAGCGTGAGCGTCAGCTCACAGAACGGCTACGGCGGCGAGACCCAGATGAGGAACCTTCGAAGCCTTTGACAGAGGAGGAGAAGCAAGCGGCTGCGAAAGCAGAGTATGAGAAGCTACTCAACGTGCGATCTGGAGGCACATACATCCCACCCGCCAGATTGCGAGCTTTACAAGCGCAGATCACGGACAAGAAGAGTAAGGAGTACCAGCGAATGGCATGGGAGGCGCTGAAGAAGTCCATCAACGGTCTCATTAACAAGGTTAACGTTTCGAATATCAAATATATTGTTCCTGAGCTTTTTGGGGAGAATCTGATACGAGGAAGGGGTCTAATTTGCAGGAGCATCATGAAAGCACAGGCGGCGAGTCTGCCGTTCACGCCTATCTACGCTGCTATGGCTGCTATTGTCAATACGAAACTACCTCAGGTTGGGGAGCTTTTACTCAAGCGACTTATTTTGCAATTCAAGAAGGCCTACAAACGAAATGATAAGGCTGTCTGCCTTTCGTCGACTACATTCATTGCTCACTTATGCAACCAACAGGTCGCACATGAAATGGTGGCAGCACAGATACTACTTCTGCTCTTGAATAAGCCTACAGATGACAGTGTCGAGATTGCTGTTGGATTGACTAGGGAGATCGGGCAGCATCTAGAAGAGATGAATCCAAAGATTGCGTTGGCTGTTTTCGACCAGTTCAGAAGTATTCTGCATGAGCAGGACATTGATAAGCGAGTTCAGTACATGATCGAGGTTCTGTTTCAGGTTCGAAAGGACAAGTACAAGGACAATCCGGCAATCAAGGAGGATCTGGATCTGGTGGAAGAGGAGGATCAGATCACCCATCAAACGGTTCTAGACGATGACATTGATGTTCAGGACGGTTTGAATGTTTTCAAGTTTGACGCGCAATGGGAAGAAAACGAGGAGGCGTACAAGAAGCTGAAAGCCGAGATCTTGGGTGAAGCTGAGGGAAGTGAGGATGAGGAGTACGACACCGATGAAAGTTCAGAGAACGAGGAAGCAAAAGAAGAGCGTAATCTCGAGATCAAAGACCAAACTAACACAGACTTGGTCAATTTGCGGAGGACCATCTATTTGACCATTATGTCAAGTATTGACTTCGAAGAATGCTGTCATAAGCTCATGAAGGTTACTCTGCCGCCCGGTCAGGAGCCTGAATTACCATCTATGGTTATTGAATGTTGCTCGCAAGAGCGTACCTATTCAAAGTTCTACGGACTAATTGGTGAGCGGTTTGCTAAGCTCAACCGCCTCTGGACCGAGCAATTCGAGGCGTCCTTTGCCAAGTACTATGACACCATTCATCGCTACGAGACGAACCGACTTCGCAACATTGCTCGGTTTTTTGGCCACATGTTGAGCTCTGATGCCATCGGCTGGCATGTCATGTCGATCATCCACCTGAACGAGGACGAAACCACCTCCAGCAGTCGCATCTTTATTAAGATATTGTTCCAGGATCTTGCAGAGGCTCTGGGCATGGCGAAACTGCAGGCCCGTCTTAAAGACGACTTCCTGCGGCCCAACTATGAGGGTCTCTTCCCCACGGACAATCCGAGAAATACGCGCTTCTCGATCAATTACTTCACGAGCATTGGCATGGGAGGTGTCACTGAGGAGATGAGAGAACATTTGAAGAACGCACCGAAACCAGCGGCTGTACTACCACCATCCAAACCTAAGTCAGACTCAGAAAGCTCAATTTCGAGTTATTCGTCGTACTCTGGATCTTCTAGGTCATATTCACGATCACGATCTCCGTCTCATACACGCGGTGCCCGTCGTCGGTCATCCAGGTCGTACACAAGCTCTCGCTCTCCGTCACGTACCCGTGAAAGTCGCCGTCTTCCGCCACCTCGAACGAGGTCACGCTCGCGAATGAACCGCCGTGGGCTTCAGTCACGTTCCCCTTCGCCCCCACGTGATCGTCGCAGGCGGGAAGTATCACGTCCGCCAACCCCCACTCGTAACCGCCGCGGTCGGTCAATCTCGCGGTCTTCAACGCCTCCGTGTAATCGACATGGTCGCAGCTACAGTTGAGTCATCTCAGAGACTCGAGATATGTACTGTTGTTAAAGTATTATAGCGAGCGAGGGGAAGGAAAGCGAGACAGAACCGGCCGCATGCGGAAGCCAGTACTTCATTATGTATTCCTAGGCTTCAACTTAGCATATCAAGGTGTCATATTGAATTTTCAGGGGAAAGCGTCTCGCAATACCTTATCAGCTCCCGTGAGATCGCTAATTCGCTGAGGGCTTTTCTGAGCTTAAGGTACAGGAAACCATTTTGCCATGGTTGTGATTTACATAAATCCCGTTTGCGCATCATTGTGCATGCATGGGCCAGACCACCCAGTGATGCAGGGCACCCCTGTAGCTTTCTTACGAGTACGGAGTGACTGCCCCTCAATCACCGCAAAAGGCCGAGTACCTTGCTGTAGCTCGTTACTCCGCTTCCAGCATCCCCCATATCCACCCAAGCTCTTGATTGAGTACATTTGGTATAACTTCAATTACATACGAACCTTTCTTCATCTAGCAGAACATGGCTGTGAATCTACACAGTTCATCCAACACATAGTGACTGCCTACGATACCCCGCTTTGCTGTCATCGCGTCGAAACTTGAGCTCTTTTTGCTTTGTCCTACCTGCTATATACTGTAATCCAGCTCTACCCTTGATAACGTGCCTTCATACCTCTAGGGGCAGAACAACTGTAAGAAGCGCAAATACGCAAACTACGTCACGGTCACCACCGTCACCCTTGGCCTGTCTCAGGCTCACGGCATTCGGTCAGGTGCCGCTGAACAGCTGTACCGCCCATCTTCATCTCGCCTGCCGTCCGAATCTGTCGAAGCTACCTGCGAAAGTCCATGCACATATTGTTAGAAACTATCCAATAGGCCTTCATATAATCAACCATCGTACACACTTGAATGCCCTCATCGTGGGAACAACCCCCCATCGATCAGCAGCAAGCTGCGGACATAAACCTATATTTTCAAGAAGAGTCCAAGAAGGAGCGATCGGGTAGTCGTAAAGGTCAGAAAAAGAACAGAAAAAAGAACGAACCTGATGTTGAGGATGGAACCAAAGAAAGGGCATCGGTTGTATTGCCGAGAGAGGTGTACGTTACCATGATGAGCTTTATTCGACAGAGACCCGGCTTGCTTTCTTCGGTTGAATTTAAGGCTAACGAAGATTGACAGGACATCTCCCCTGTCGTTACTCTCTCAACTGCAGGCTTCAACATCTCCCCCCTCAAGAACGCCAAACGGCGTCTCGTCACCAGTCCTGGCTGCCTTGGGTACTCTACCCTCTAAAGACCACCTAGGCGCTCCTCCACAGACGACCACAGAGTGGGCTAAGGACATACCATTCGGCAGTAGTCCTCCAGGCGGACATAGCAATGGAATTAGCATAGCTGGATCACCCCAAAATCCTTTCCAGCCGCATAACGAACTGCGAGGGGGTTTCAGCCATGCATCCTCTCCGACGTCGCCATCCGCTACTTATCGGCAACTTGCACCGCGGAATAACGGGTACCAGAGCTTCGGTTATCTAGGCACGTCCCCGGGTAGGGCAAGACCCGCTTCGATGCATTCACACAATTCGAACCAGCCTCCATTACCACATCAGCCACAAGCTCATTATTATAGCGCACCAGAGGTAGACTTCGGCTTACCAAAAGCGGGCTTGGAGGACAAGAAAAGCTTTAATGTCTCCTGCACTCTGTTTGACAGTCTTACTTCGGCGGGAGAAGAGGGTTCAAGGACCACAGAGAACGTGCTGCTGGTTGGGTATGACTATGGTTTGGATGTCCACGCTGTCGACAAGAAACATTTTAGCCGTATTGGTCGCCTCGAAGGTCTCCGAGGGTCCGTCATTGGTGCCAAGATACTACCGTCCACCACAAGGGACGATGCAATGCGTCTTTTGCGGCCTTTGGTTGCAGTTATTGTACATGGTCCTTATGTTCCATCAGAGCCAGCCCCTCGTCCGCCATCTGGGGCGAGCCATGGCGAGGATGAACAATCCGACCCCTCCAACTCAATGCTACAAGCCCTAGACTCTGCGAATACCGTCGGTCCTAGTGTCGTCACGCATTTCCAAACTACGGTGGAGGTCTTCTCCTTGAAAAAGGGGGAGGCCATCGCGACGCTGTTCAAAGGCCCAAAGCATCCGATGGAGCTGTCACACAACAGTCACCGGCCTACAAAACCTCCGCCAGAGGAAGACCTAAATCTTGAAGCCAAAGGAAGGTTTATAACCGTCAGCTCTGGCACAAGTGGAGAAGTCTTCATCTTCGAGAGTAAGACAAATGGGGCGGAGGCCTTGTCTTGTAACCTCCAGTGCATAGGGAAGGTTTGGACAAAAGCGTCTCAGAGGAAAGTGCGTAGCTTATCAATTTCGTCCAACTCATCGGAGCTGGGGTTTCTCCATGACCAGTCCCCTACAAGAACTAAGCGACCAAATGCCGCAATTGTCTCCTTGAGCCATCGATGGCTTGCTGTGGTACCACCAATAGCCTCCTCGCAGAGCACTTTACATGGAAGCGTGGATACTGTGCGTCCAATTTCCAAGTCCCCTGGACTGACTTCTCACACTTCACCTGCAGAACCTCCAGTGAATTGTGGACTCGACACACCTGACCGAGAAGGTGTCCTCAAGAAAATGGGGCGAGTGTCCACGCAAGAGGCTATAAAGGGTGCTCGATGGGTGGGCGATCAAGGGTTGCAGGCATGGAACAATTACTGGAAGTCACCAGAACAGAACCCTCAGGCCCACCCAAATTTCTACCCAAGTACCACGGCGCCCCAAATGCATCAAGCTTTCCCACCTACGCATGCCCACGAAGACCCGTCTATTCGTGCCTACAATCAACCGGCGCTCATATCGATCATCGATTTAGAGAAGCTCTCAGTAAATCAACATTCGAAGCCAGCCGTGGCACTACAGCCACTTGCTACCTTTTCGCTACCGGACGGATGCAGTTTAGTATCCTTCACACCTAGTGGGCTGGGTCTACTTACGGCGAGTGCAAAGGGTGACGTACAGCATATCTGGGATCTGATGCGTATGGTGCATAG
>JAABUW010000734.1_pt1 | contig 61142 bp, 23 predicted proteins | sample 5560081 | NCBI WGS metagenome assembly JAABUW01 (sample SAMN10711882, study PRJNA513363) | rock metagenome | isolation source: Antarctica rocks | place: Antarctica: Victoria Land, Knobhead sud | reverse complement strand
CGCATATCTATGGGCCATGTATGCGCGTATCTATGGCAGCAGTAATGGCCATGTATGCGCGTATATCTATAGTAGTAGTAATGGCCATGTAAATAAATAATCCTGAGCGGCCCTGAGCGGCCCTGAGAATATTAAGCCGGTATTGAGAATCCTAAATAATCCTGAGCGAGCCTGAGCGAGCCTGAGCGGGCCTGAGCGGGCCTGAGAATTCTTACCTAGCTCTGAGCTATTTTAGCGCTCGCGAGCGGGCCTGAGCGCTCCGAGCAAACCAGGATTCTCAGAGTCGCTTGCACTTTTGTAGATGTAATTTAATTAATATTATTTAATTATCTAGTTTTTATAGTATAAAAGAATCTACTAGATAGTATACGAAAAGGTAGAGTTATTATAAATATATATAAATATAATAATTTTATCGTCCCTAATATTTATCTAGTACCTTTATAATTTAATATTATTACTCGACTACTAGGATATATATATTTATCGGTACTCGATATATACTCCTTCTTCTACTAGTAGTTAGTATATCGTAATTATAAATATATATTTATAGTAATAAACTATCGCGGTCAAGAGACTTTTAATATATTTATTATAAATTATATAAATTTAATTATATATATATAGTGTTAAATTAATAGGATTCTATACCCTATTAAAGTCTTCGCTTAAATATATATCGACGATATAGTCGCCGGCTCGAAGTTTTTTATAGAGTATATTTTATATTCATAGAGACTTTTCTAACTCTTAATTAATATTAATATTATTATAATATTAAACAAGACGTTTTCAGGTTACCTAGATATTAATCTTTTAAAATAGAAAATAAACTCGTTTAATATAACGATATTTAAAGATAAATTAAAAGTTATTAATATTTTTAAATACTCTAGTATTTTTAGAGACCTAGAATACTATTTTAACTTTATAAACTACCTCCGTAACTCGATATATTACTACACGTAGTTAGTAGGCCCGCTCTAGGATTTAAAAACGAGTTTATTTAAATAAATATTAATTAAAAGTAATCTACGTAAAGCCTATTTATCTTATTACTATTTATTATTATTAATTACTTGAGAGGATACGAGTTTCCGGAGCCTTTAATTAATATTATCGACGGTATCAATCCTAGTTTACTTCGACTCTAATAGAATTCTATAGATCGACCTCGATATTTTTTAGAAATAAGGTTTTAGCGCCTAGATATTCTATATAAAGAAAGATTATTATTTTAAAGTTAGTAAATAACCGATATATATAATTATCGAACTAATTTTATTCCTTTTAAGGACTTTTATAATAATTAAGAAAAACTACTAGCCTACCGAGCTTAAGATAGTAGGATTTATATAAACGATTAAGAAAATTAAGTATTTAATAGAGTCGTCGAAATATATTATCGTTATATAAATTAACTACTCCGTTATATTTAATATAATAAAATAGTCTTTAATTATAACGATAACGTTTACTATAAAGATAAACGTAAAATTAATTAAAGTTTTTTAATTTCTTCGCTAGTTCCGCCTCGACGTAAAGTATAAACCCGGTAAAGAGTATATTATATTAAATACTCTATTAAGGCTCGCTAGCTCTAACTTATTTATATTATCCGAAGATTATTTAGAGTTAAATATACTCTACGGCTATACCTTATAATAGAGATTTAAAAATAATAATAAACTCTATATATATACCGCTACGCTCGTTGAAATAAATAATAACTTTTATTCGCGTTTATTAAAGGGCTATTTAAAAGACCTATATTAAATAAAAATTATTTAATTAATAGATATTAATAGTAGTAAATACTCTAGGTAAATGGAATTAATAGTCTCGGTCTCTACTACGGAAGTAGAGACCCTAGTTACGTAAATAGATTAAATAAACTCTATTACCGAGTCTAACCAAATTAACCCTAGCGCGGTCGCTACGTTTTTTTTCATTCGTAATACTACTATAAACTCTAAGGATTTAATCTTTCACGTTAATAAATTTACCGGCCTAGAGTATCTTTATATTCTTTAGTTTTTTATAAAGGAAATTCTAAATATAATTTATAATACTAGTCACCTAGGCTTTAATAGATATTTCGAGATTATATCCAAATCTTAATATATTTATAAATTTATAAAATAGTTTTATACCTATATTAAATACTACCCTAAATATCTAGTACTATAAACTCGTCGATATTATTTATATAATATTATATAATTTATTAAAAACCTACTTATCCTATTTTATATATTTACGCTCGACTAGATCTTAGTTATATTTATTACTACGGAAGGCTTCGACTATATTATAATTATTATATATAAATTTATTAAGCGGATTATTTATATCCCTAGGATATCTACCTAGAAAATAGGAGATTAGGTTATCGCTTTACTAAATCGCCTCGATATAGAGGATTAAGATATATTTAAAATATTACTATTAAACCGAGACCCGAAATTTCTTTCCGATTTTTAAAAGGCTGTTTTTAAATACCTTAAGGTTAATTTACTATATTTAATAACCTATTATCTATAAACGAATAAAAGTAATAAATATATAAATTAAATTATTAAGATAGTGTTACGATTTTATATATATATATTATAGGATTTAAAGATATAACCTACGGTATTACCCCGTATTTAAACTATATTAAATAATTTACTATCCTCGATAATATCGAAAATGTTAAATAAAGTCTCTTATAGCTTTATTTCAAATAAACTACTCGATTTACTAAATTTGGGTATATTAATAATATTATAGTAGATTTATATTTATATAAAAGTAGCCGATATTATTAACTTTATATAAATAAGCTAGAAATACTACTATAACCGTAATTATTAATTAATATATTTTAAAAAAAGCGAAAAAGTTTTATTATACCTTTATAAGAGTTATTCGATTTCTTAAATTATTATAACTATAAAGGTATAGAAGCTCGGTTAATAATATATTAGTCCTTTTAAAATTTTAGATAAAATTAATAAATAAATAATTATACTTAAAACTACCCGGTTACTAGAGAGTATATTTAGTCTTTTCGGTAATATAACTAGAACCCTAACTCTTTATATTTAATTTATTTAACCGCTCTATACCTAAATACCCCGATTTAGTCTATATCGAGGGAGATACCGATAAATTTAAATTTTAAATTATAGAGAGTTTTCTTAATAAACGAATTATCCGCCGGGGTAAAGATCTCTCTATTAAATATTTTATTTACTAGCGAGGTTACGGCCCTAAGTTTAATTAATAATATAATATTAAATAATTTAATAGCGCTTAGGAGTTATCGATAAATACGAGAATAAAATATTAATTATTAAATAAAGATCGATATCGTTTATAATAACTCGCGGAAGTTTTCGGTAGATCTCTACTACTACGCCTACTACGCTAGTATCTACTACGCTAGTATCGGTTATATTAATATTTATTATACTATTAAAGGAGAAGGCCCTATAGAAATCTTCTATAAAAGAGTTTTTTAAAATATTTACTATAGTTCTTTTAGAGTATAACTATAATTAAGATAACCTTTATATTTATTACTTTATCCTTACTATATTAACGAGGACGTTACTATATTTCTTTTATTCGGGGTATATTATTATAGTTATTTAATATATTAAATTATATAAAGTTAGTACGCCTATTATTATAAATATATAGGCCTCGTACTAGATAATAATAACTCTTTTACTATATACTAAATACTATACTACTATATTATAAATATATTATAGAATAGGGTAGGGAATCCCTTCCCTTCCCCGGCTAAAGAAGAGAACTAGGGAAGAAAAGAGAAAAGAATAAAAACTCGATAATTCTCTTCCCTAAAATAAAGAAGGGAAGGGAATAATAAAGAATCCCTTCCTTATTCTCTTTATAAAGTTAATATTATAACCTATTAACGCGCTATTTTAACGCGTATTTTAATTATATTAATCTTTATTTTAACCGCGGGTTATACTAGGCGGTCTAGTATATTTCTAAATACTTTTATTAAATATACTAAATATTTCAATATATTTATTTATATACTTATAAAGATTTAATAATTTAATTATATTAAATATATATAAATATAATAGAGTAACTAGACTAGGTCTATTAATATTAGGTATATTAAATCCTAGACTTTTAATAAATCTTCGATTTAGTAATTATAATTTTCTAGGATAACTAAGATTATTTATATTATATAATATTATAGTAGTTACTAGTGCCGCGCTAATAACCTACTTTTATATCGCTTATATTTTCCTCTTACTTCTAGACTTTATTAATTATTTATTTAATTAATAAACTCGCTAAATTACTCGGATATCTTAATATCCGGTTCTTTTATTATTTAATTTTTTATAATTATATTTATTTTTATACCTAGTATTATTTAGTAGTTACTTTATCGCGGAATTCTCCCTCTTAATAATAATTAAATAAGAATTCAGATTTATATTAAAATTTAAAGGGTATAAAGATTAGTATATTTAAAATAATTAGTCTCTTTAATTAAAGCTTATTATAAATATTATTATAATATTAAATAATAAATAATAAAAAAGGATAATATAAAATAATTTCTATTAATCGTTTTATAGTTAAATTAGAAGATTAAGAAACCTAGGGCTAACCTATATCTAGATATTAATTAAATTTAATACCGAATAATAAATATTAGAATAGATTAATATATTATATATATCGCTAACTATTTTATAGCCGACGAAGAGAAGTAAACCTCGGGCTAGTCTTTACTTATATTTAATCTAAAATAAAATAATCGAGGTTATCTACCTAATAAATAAAGAAAAAGAAAGGCCGAAGAGGAGCTAAATAAAAATCTTAATATAATAAAATTAAGAAATTATTTAATAAATTATTCTATAGAAGAGCTTTAAGTAGAGCTTACTAAAATTATTAATTAAAAAGCGATTCGACGAGTAGAAAAGACTTTAACGCGTAATAAGAGATAAATAAATCTATTAATTATAAATTAATAAAGGATAACTTAATAGGCGAAGATCGATATTATTAATAAAAAGTATATACTAATCTTTATATTAATTTATATTATACTATTTAAACGGGATTAATACGTAGTAACGTAATAAAGTTTTTTAAGGTAAATATACCCACGTTATTACGAAAACCATCGGCGCGTCTTTAGGTAGAGAGATAATTATCGATAACAATAAAAATTTAAATTAAATAAATAAAGAGCCCTTAAAGAATTTAGAAAATTCGTTAGAGTTAATAAATTATATATTTCAAATTCGATAAAAAATAGACGACGAGGAAAATTATAATATCGAGAGTAATACCGAAAAAGAAAATTAAAAGGATATTATTAAAACTTTAATTACATTAAACTAATAAAGTATAGTATAAATAATACATAATAATTATCGAAGATACTAGACTATAGTATTTAAATCGTTATAAACGAAGATTAAATACTATAATAAATATTCGCTAAAGAAATATAAATATATAGGGTTTTTATATATACGAAGAAATAATTATCTAGTATATTTTTATACTAATCTATATACTATTTAATATTAATTATAGGTTAATATATATATAAAGGGTTATAAAAACGTTTACTATAACCTAATAAAGTCTTCGATAAACTCGAGCGCCTTTTATAATATAATATAACCTTTTAGTTTACTATAAATCCAAAGATTTATAAATTATTTAACGGAAATTAATAGGATATTCGAGGAATAAATAAATATATAGTACTAAACGAGGATAATTATAAATAAGTTACGATATTAGGACCTAATTAACTATAACCTAATAATTATAATTTTATTAAATATAGATAGGTACTAAATAAAGATAGGGAAAATATAAAATAAATATTCGGGATACTCCTAGGACCGGAGTATACCGAGATAATAAAGAAAGTAAAGGTATTTTAGAAATCTAGTAAATATAAAAAGCTCGAAAAGGAGCTAGAACGAATTATTTAATTTAAGGAGTTTATAAAACTATTATAAAATTAAAAGGAGGTAGTAAATTCGTTTAAATCTCTAGGTATATTTTTATTAAATATAATTAACTACCTAGATTAATATTTATTATAACTAGCCTATTAAAATACCCGAAAATTCATTAATATAATAGTTTTTATTATTATTATACTAATTTTTATATTTATTTTATTTATATTTTATTATTAATTATAATTCTAGCTCCCGTTTTATTTCTTTTTATTTCTTAAAGTCCTATTTATATTTCTATTACCTTATAAAGATTTTTAGAAAAATCGGTTTTAAAAACTCGTTTCCCTATATAACCTCTAAACTATTATAATTTAGATATTTAATTATTATATAAGGCCTAGATATCGCCTACGATTAAGAGAATAATCCTATATTCGATTTCTTTTTTATTATCAATTTTTTTAATATAGAGTCTCGGGTCGAATATAAGCGTTTCGAAGAATTTTAATTTATTATATACTCGGAAAATCTAGTTTATAAATTTATATATTTATCTTTTACGCCTTCTCGAGTTTATTTATAATATTAATATTTTATTTATAGTATTATTATAGGATATTTTATTTAAGGGCTAGAATTATATTCTTTAACTCTTTTTTCTTTACGAGTTAAACTAGTAATAAGAGCCCTAGAAGATTTTTTAAATTCTTTTTCTATAAGATTATTAGACTAGCCTTTATTTATATTATTAATTAAATCTTCGTCCTCGCTCTTTATTATATCTTCTTCCCGCCTCTTTACCTCTATTTTATATTTTTTAAATATTATTATCTCTTCCTAGTTTAGGTCCTATTATAATATTATTATTTTATTCTCTTTAGATTAGAAGCGATTAAGGATTATTAGAGCCGAGAAAGTTTTTAGACTATAAGATTTTTAGGCTAAATATAATTAATTAATAATATTAAATACTCGCTCGTATTTAACCCCCGTAGAAGGTATAACTAGAATATCACGGGTAGTATAAAAGAAATAATTATAATATAACGAAAGTTTCTTTTATTTATTTAATATAGATTTATTTTTATTACTAAATCTTATATTAGATTAACCGATATAGTTATTAATATAAAGATTAATATAAATAGTAGATTTACTCGTTTCGCGGTAGTTTTAAAGTTTATTATTTTTAATTTTTTAGAGTCGATATCTTCTTTTTACCTTTAATAAAATATTTAAAAGTATCTACGCCGATATCTTTTTTAATATATACTTTCTTTTAACTAGTAATAAGTATACGCTAATTAAACTACTTTTTAAATTATTTCTAATAGTAATCCTCTTACTCTTTATTAGTCTCTTTATTTTAACTCTAACTCTAGAATATAATCGCTTTTCTAGTAGAGTTTAAAAGAGTTACTATATTATATAAACTACCTAAAGTTAATTAGTTTTAAGAATAGTATTATTTTAATTTAATTTAAATCTTTTTTAAACTTATTAATATAAACTTCTTTTAATTTATATTTTTAATTTTAAGCTTTTTCTCCTTATTTTTAAAATAATTAAATAGAGTTATATTTCGGATTAGCGTAGAGATCCCTAAAGGGAATACTAGTATAGAATAAAATAAGGTAGAGTATAGAGTAGGGATCGCGGTTCGATCCCTATCTTAAATTAGGGTAGGGTAGGGTAGAGATCCCTTAAGGATCTCTACTATACTAAAGCGGATTTCTAATAATTATTCTAATAACGCTACTACCTCTATAGATATATACATTTATAGCTACTACTACCTCTATAGATATATATATTTATAGCTACTACTACCTCTATAGATATATATATTTATAGTTACTACTACCCTTATAAATACGCGTACTCATAGCTACTACTACTACTACCTCTATAAATATATATATTTATAACTACTACTACCTTTATAGATATATATATTTATAGCTACTACTACCTCTATAGATATATATACTCATAGCTACTACTACCTCTATAGATACACGTACTTATAGCTACTACTACTACTACCTCTATAAATATATATATTTATAGCTACTACTGCCCCTATAGATATACGTATTTATAGAATAAACGCTCGGATTTATAATTATTTAAATTAATATTAAAATTAAAACTATTATTAGCCTAAAGTTAGATATAACCGAAAATTATATTAAAGACGTAGTTTAATTCGTTTATTTTAAAATTAAGGGGATATTTAAATAATAGTTTAGTTTTAAATTTGAAATTGACCCTTTTTAAATATTTATTAATATATTTTAATATTAATATTTTCCCTTAAACTTATTATTTTATTTTTGAAAATATTTCGATTTAAAATCGGTTGAAAAGTAAAGAGTGAAGAATAATAGTAGATATTAATTATAATAATTATTATAATAATCGTCTCTCTATAGTATAATCTATAATATATCTTATTATTAATTTATAATAGGGGTAGTAGTAGTTATGAGTATATATATATCTATAGGGGTAGTAGTAGTTATAAGTATATATATCTATAGAGGTAGTAGTAATTATAAGTATATATATCTATAGAGGTAGTAGTAGCTATAAGTATATATATTTATAGAGGTAGTAGTAGCTATAAATACGTATATCTATAAAGGTAGTAGTAACTATAAATATATATATCTATAAAGGTAGTAGTAGCTATAAATATATATATCTATAAAGGTAGTAATAATAGTAGTTATAAATATATATATCTATAGGGGTAGTAGTAGCCATAAATATATATATCTATAAAGGTAGTAGTAGTTATAAATATATATATTTATAGGGGTAGTAGTAGTAGTAGCTATAAATATATATATCTATAGGGGTAGTAGTAGTAGTAGTTATAAATACACGTATCTATAGGGGTAGTAGCGTTATTAGAATAATTATTAAAAATCCGCCTTGGCGTAGTAGAGATCCTTAAGGGATCTCTATTCTATTCTACTCTACTCTAAGCTCTACGTTAATAGATCTCTACGTTAGGTTAGAGTAGGGATTATACCTCGATCCCTACTCTACCCTACGCTAATTCGAAGCGTAAATAGAGTATTATAGACCGAAAAGATTATATAAATAATCGGTATATATAAAGTATTAATCGTTTATATATACCGATAAAATAGTTTATTAAACTCGATAAAATAGTTTATTTAATTTTATTCGTTATTATTTATTTATAATTACTGCCTCTATTTATAAAAGAACTCTTTTAATACCGGCCTTAGTCTTCGGGCCCGGATTAATATATAATATATTAAATCCTATTTAATTACTATATCCTAAAAGAGCTTTAATATAATAAATTCGTTCGGGTATTTTTTATTATATATTCTTTATCCCTAAATTAGCCTAGCCGATTAATATTTCTCGTTATTAAACCTCTTTTAGATATCTTAAAAGCGCTCGCGCCGTTAATTATTTTTATTAAAATAAATAGAGGCTTTACGAATCTATATACCTTAAATTTAATAAATAAATAAAGGTAGGTATAAAGATTAATATAAAATTAAGAATATATATTTTTATAAAAGTAAATAGGATCCCGGGTTCTTTTTTTATATTAGAAAGTTTCTATTTATTTACTTTTTCGTCCTAATCCTTCTAAAAGTCTTTATTCGTTAACGAGATTTTAATAATATTAAAAAGTTCCTTTAAACCTAACTAAATAATATAAGAAAAATACGGGACGCGATAAATTCTAGTATTCGTAAAAAAGCCTAATTCGTTATAAATTTCGCGAAGCTCGTATTTAAACTCCTTTTTTATAATTATAAATTATATACTCTCCTCCGCGGATATCGTCTTAAGTAATTAATATATTATAGTATTATTAGAGGCGTTATCTATAATAATCGATATAATACGGTCCCTTAAATTATAATAACGGATAATAATATTTAGATACCCGGCTAGATTTCTATTATTATATTTACTTTTTATAAATTTAAAAGCTAAAAGTACCTCGTAATACTATTATCGCTAATCGATAAAATATATATTTATAATTATATAGCTCTACCGGTTTTTAGAAGATTATAAATTTAATATAAAAGTAATTTTAATACCGTCGTTAAGTAAGTTTTCAAGAAAAAGAGATTAAATTTTTTAATACTTCTTTATTATATAGTTTTTAATTATTAACGTAGAAGAGAGAGTAAATTAAACGTTAATATATTTAAATACTCGTTATATATTAATATTATTAATAAATCGTAAAGAGAGTCTAAGCCCGATAATTATTTATATAAATAATTTAGGGAAGTCCTCCTAGGTTATTTCTTAATCGTTAAATTTTAATATATTAACCTTTTTTTTAGTTCTTTAAATTATATAATTAAGAATTTATATTAATCTTTATATTTATTATCTAAAAGGATAATAATATACCTAGTTTTTAAATAAGAGTATATATTAAATCGGCTCTATTCTATATATTAAAGCTTTCCTCTTATATTTCCTTAATTCAATATACGTTTTTATACTATTTATAATATTAATCCTTAATATTATATAGTTATATCTTTTATAAATATTCCTCGGCTCCCTAGTACCTATTATAATACTATAATCGAAATACTCCTACTCCGAAACTAACTTTTACGAGGTTTATAAAAAATAAAATATATAACTCTTTATTTTATTAATTTTATATTTTCTTTTTTAATTACGATATTATTATTATAAATAAAATTATATAAGGAAGTCGATAGCTATTTCTACTCTATATATATAATAACGGTAGTCGCTACCTTTAACTGTAAAACGTTCGGTAGAAATCTTTACCGTAAATAAAATATCCCGGGGTATTATACTAAGAGGGGAAAAATATTAATTATATATAAAATTCTTTAAAGCGAAACTATTACTTTAAAATATTTTAGGTATAAATTATATAAATAAATAAAAAGAGTAGGAAAGTAAAAGAATTTAATAATTATATTATAATTATATAATTTATCTAGGTAAACTACGTCCTATAACCGAGGAATACTTTATAATAAAAATATCTAATAAAATATAATAATAAAGTAAATCTACGGCTCTTTTATATATAATAGGTTAGACTACCCGCTATAATAACTATAAATATATAATTATCCGATATCTATACCCTCTTTTATAAATTCCTACCGAAATTTAATTAAATCCTTATTAACTAATATTAATAATTATACCTTTAGTTATTATAGAAAGTACGGTTAATATTAATCTTAAACTCTTTAATAGTTTATATAATATAACGATAACTAGCCGGGGCTCTTAATCTTTTATTAATTAATAAAGTTTAAAAGTAGTAAAAAAGATACCTAGTATATATAAAGTTCCTCCTAAAAAAACTTAAATAAAGAAAATCGCGGTACAAGGTAAATAATTAAAGAACGGTAGTAAATAAAATCTTTTTATATTAAACTCGAATTCGCTAAATTTACTAGTCGTTACTTTATAAGAAATTAGACTTCTTTAAAAGATAACCGATTTTTTAATCCCGAAGCTATCCTTTACGCGCTTTATCCGCGAAATTATATATACGTCGTATAAATATTATTTTCGGATTTAATCTACGGCGCTAAACGCGTTATAGGAAATCGTAAAGACGATATTAATTAAAGAGTTTATAAATAGGTTATGAATTATCTCTACCGATATAGTAATTAACTTCGATTATAGTATTTAATCTTTACGCGATTTATAATAAACGGGTTACTCTAGCCCCGAAGGATATATATTTTATATAGCGGTTAAAGAGTATATCTATTAACTAAAGATATATTATAAAATATATATATAGTTTAAAAGCTTATTATCTTTATCCTAATCTTTATATCTAGTAATTTAGTAGAGCCTTTCTTCGAGTTATAAATTTTTAATTTACAATTTATTTATAAATTAAGTTATTCAAATTTAATAATTATAAAATTAATAAATAGTTTTATTAATTTCTATAGTTTATTAAATTAGGATAGAAGTCTATACCTTAATATATAATATTTTGTTAATTAATTAGAAATAAATAATAACGGCGTTAATTCCGAATCCCGTTTTTAGTATTATAAATTTTATTATTTTATTTACCTCGTACCTTAACCTTACCCTAATATCTAAACTATATTAATAATACTACTCTAGGAATCTTTAATTAATCGAAAACAAGATATAGTATATTTATTAATATATAGATTAGTATAATTAGTTTCTAACGATTTATATAAATACTTTCTTCTCTATATCCCCTAATTCTTTCGTCGTTATAAATAAAGTGAAATTAAATATAATTAGAGAACTTATTAATAAGACGCCTAACTATCGTAATATTCATTATCGTTATATCTTTTATTATTATACGTGAGGTCTTCTTTTAAAAGATTATTTAATTTTAACCTAATAAAGTTACTAGGATAAAGATTAAGATAAATAATATTAATATTATATATAAATTATAGTTTAAAAACTTCTCTACTACTTATCTAAACCAAAGTTACTTAATTATAAAATAATATTATAATAAAGTTACTAGGGTAAAGTCTAGGATAAATAATATTAATTAAAGTTATAAAATATAGAAAACGCCTTCTTTATAAGCTATCGAATCTAGTAGCTCCTAAATAAATATATATAAAAATACTAAATAAATAAGATTACTAGTATAAAGATTAAAATAAAAGTATTAATTATTTTTATAAATTATAGTATCGCTTGGACATTCCCTTAAATAAGTTCGAATTCGACGAGTTTATATATAATAAGGAATCTATAATATACTATAATCCGAAAAAACCTAGAATTAATATATATAACTATACGAGTAAACCGTTATTAATTACTTTAGTTATAACGGCTTTAAATATAATTTTATATATAAATCCGCCTATACCTAGTAAATATAATCTAGACGATAATAACTACTAATATTAATATAATCCGTCTATTAACTATTTATTTTATCTTCTTTATTTAGACCTAAATTGATCCTATTCGTACTATAAAGGGAGACCTCGTAATCTATTATATAAATAGTATTTTATTACGGAGATTAAATATATAATTAAATACTAAAAGCCGGTTATTAGATAAGAAGAGCCGGATTCTACCGAGATATTAATCGGTACTAAGCGTAATTTAAGAGTCTTATTATAAATTAATTAATTAAAGCTCGAAGATCTAAAATTATTTAATAAAAGAAAGTCTACGCGTTTAGTCGTTTAGGATAAAATACCTATAAACTAAAAAACTCGTAAAGATAAAAAGATAAAGAAGAAAAAGAAGGCCGTAGGTCTAATTTAAAATAAAACTTTAAATAGTAATTTTCCTAACCCTTTCTCCTAATATTATTTTAATTATTATATTAATATATTACCTTAACTAAAATAATAGCGAAAACTCGAGGTAAGAAATATTTAATTTATATCCTAACTTTATCGTAATTAATATATTAATTTATTATTATTTATAGCCTCTAGGGCCAAGAAATCCTAATTTTAAAAAGGGGAGAAATCTTAAACCCTAAAAAAATTTATAAACCGTAAATATCTTACTTTTTATTCTAGATTTATCGTAATTATTATACTAATCTATTAATATAAAGAAAGTAAAGAATATAAACGGAGATCTAGTTTAATTATCGGGTAAGTACCTAATTTAAAATAATAATAAAAATATTAGTATACGCCCTCTAATAACTCGAAAAGCTTTAGCCGTAACGAAAACCCTACGATAATAAATTAAGAAGTAGAGATAGAAGATAAAAGTTATTCCTATAACTCGTCGACGCCGTATAAATTAAGGATGTAAATATTTCGTCTTTTTACTTAACTTTATCTTAATTAATATATTAATTTATTACTAGTATCTATACTTCGCTAAATTCAACGTTATTAAAAAACTATTAAACTTTTTATTCCTAAAGCGCTATTTTAGTATCTAGTTCGAGAGATTATATAAAATATATAATTAGGCTATAGTTTCCGATAGTAATTAACTACTCTAAAAGTACTATAAAAGGCGACGGAGTATTATATAACTATATTACTTTCTAATAAGTTTTAAGCCTATTATATTATTAAATATATTAATTTTTAGAATTTATAATAGCGAATCTTACTATTATATATACTAAATATATAATTATTTAGGCGAAGGATATTAGATTATTAAAAAATCTAACGGGGGTATATAAAGGAAATATTAATATTCTATAATATTTAACGTAATAAAATTTTAATATATCACGTCTATTTTCTTTATAATAAATCGTGAATATATATCTAATAAAAGAAATTAAGAATATATTAAAATAATTAATATAACTTAAGGTTAGGATAAAGATTAATATAATTAAAATATATATTAAAAGAGTATATTAATCGGCTATAACTATTAGCTTTATAGAGAGGGTAGAGATAAAGAATAATAGGGAATCCCTTCTCTTCTTTATTTTCTTTTAATATTCTCTTCTCTTCCCTATCCATTCCCTTCCCTACTCCGGGGAAGAGAATAGAGGTTAGTTTTATCCCTTCCCTTCTCTATTCCGCGGCGTAATTATAAATAAATTTAAATTATTAATATTATAACTCTTGATTTTATTAAAGAGGATAGTTATCTTCTTTATTTAATATAATAGGATATATATTTAATAAAGTACTATTTATATTATAAACTCTTTAATAGGTTTAATAAATCTATTTTTATTTAAAAATATTAAAGTATTAATAATTTTAGTTATAACCTAAATCGAGGTAGTTTTAATAGTAATTAATTTAATTAATTTTAATAATAATAACCTTAGCGGTTTTATAAATCTTAACGGCTTTAATAGTAGTAAATTTAACTATTACTCCTAGTATTATTATTAATATTTCTCGCTCTTTATTTTTATTTTTATTTTTATTTTTATCGAATAATTTTCTTTTTAAGAATAAATTACGTTTAAATAATAATAGTAATATAAAAGTAAAAATACGCCTAGCTTAATTCTTAACCTAGTTTATAAATTTACCGAAGCTCTTTTAAATTATAAAAGAGGGAATTATAAAAACTCTTTAAGATAATAGAGGTATAAATTAATTTAATTTAAATTAAAAATTATTTTATTTATTAACGACTCGCCGCCTAGGGTTATTACCTAGCTTTTTAATAATAAATTTGAAATATATTAAAATCTTAAAAGGAGTTAAAGTTAAATTATAAATTTTTAAATAACTCGGAGTTTACTTTAAGCGAGGTTAAAATAACTTTATTTATTAAATAAATAAATAAATTATAAAAACGGCCTTATCGGTAATAATATCTTTTAATAATATAAACGAGTATTATTTCCTAAAAGGGGGTTTCTTTAATAAAGAGTTTTTATTACTATTATTTCTAGGCTTCTTTAAAAGTATTTTAAAAATAATAATAATAATTATACCTCTATTAAAGCGGGGGACGGGCGGTTTATATATTATATTATAACTAGGCCTTAGCCTAGCTTTAATTCTACCCGATTAAAATATTAATACGGGCCTACTATACGAATAATTTATTATATATACGTTTACTCGACTTTAGTGGTTAGCCCACCTAAAATTTGGTGCGCGGGCCATCCGTTTAGCGTCGGCGTCAATGGTTCCGCAAAATTCTGTAAGACCCTCGAATCCCAAATCCTTCCCCTCACAACGGCTATGTCTGAGATCCAATCCACCTTCTCACCAGTTCGCGCCTGCATTTTCGATGTAGACGGCCTACTAATCAACTCGGAAGATCTCTACACCGAGATCTACAACAACATCCTCCACTCATACGGCAAGCCCGACTTACCATGGAGCATCAAAGCAAAGCAGCAGAGCAGAGGCCGCGAGGTACCCTCAACCCTCCCACACCCACCTCCGCCTTGCCGTCGAACATTCGAGCTGACAGCGGAAACCAAATCAGGGCATGCTCCAGCTCCTCGACTGGGCCCAATTACCAATCACTTATGAGGAATGGACCGCCAAAGTCAGCGCCCAATACGAGCTTTTCAAGACCTGCACCCCACTCCCCGGCGTCCTTGCACTTCTCTCCAATCTCTCTTCCAACACTACTCCAGCAGTCCACATCGCCATCGCTTCCTCCGCCACGAGCACAACCTTCAAGATAAAAACTTCCCACCTACCTAGCATCAGCTCCGCTTTTCCCCTGGAATGTCGCGTCTTCGGCGATGACGCGGCGATGAGTGAGGCAAGGATGAAGCCAATGCCGGATGTGTTTTTGTTGGCTCTTGGGAGGATTAATGCTCACTTGGGGCTTGGGGAGAAGGAGGTGAAGCCAGAGGAGTGTTTAGTTTTTGAGGATAGTGTTGCGGGGGTTGAGGCGGGGAGGAGGGCGGGTATGAGGGTGTGTTGGGTACCGCATAAGGGACTACGGGACGTCTGGAGAGGGATGGAGGGGAAAGTGTTGGAGGGGAAGAGTGAGGAGGTGGACAATGGGATGGACATGGAAATAAAATTATATGAGGAGCAGAAGGATCAGCACCGCGAAGAACTGAGTTGCTTGTGGTCTGAAGATGGCTGGGCAGCGATGCTGATGTCTTTGGAGGAATTTAATTACGAAGATTATGGTATACAATTGACACAGAATTGAATGGAGGTGATTTTCCTTGCACTTTAGGCTAACCATTGAAATTGGATGGCCGTTACCGTTGACCAATTGACGCAGGTAACAAACCTTTGTCCCAATGGCCTCATCCATGCTTCGAAAGCTACCAAAACCGAATCAAAAGAATGATTGCGGCTGAACGAGATCGGTATATCTATCCCACAGAGCGAGTGAGCGAACTATTCTTTCTGTCCAACGCCACCTGAACCGCAGTCAAGACATCCTCCGATAGTCTCAAGTCCACGAACTCGCGGTTGAGTTACCCGCATCCTTTTCTTCTACATCAAGCACGATTCCAAGCCCCACTTGGATAATCACGAGACGATTATACCCTTTCAAGACGCACTTAGCATTCGCCGAAATAGCACCGATCCAACCATCAAATCAGCTCGTATGAACTCGAGTACCACCGTTCCCAATGAGAACGATGGCAGATAATCCCACAACGCTATAATATAGTCATCCTGACCGTCAAGGAGCTATGCTCGAATTACACACCTTCTGGCTGCTGCGCTGGTTGGTAAATTTGGACTGAAGGTGTATTGTACCGCAAGGCTCAAACTGCCAACGTTCTGCCTGAGTCCGAAACAGGCCACGCCCACCGAGTCATACTTTGTAACTTCCACTTCGAGTCCCTGATCAAAGCCTGTGTAACATTGATCGAGTAAGTAAATCAACTACTCCCAATCTTCGGGTCTTCGTGCCGAAGAAGACAAGGGACACCAAGGGCATGGATTGGGAAACGTCGACCGAAAGGTACAAGAAACGCATGGATACCTATTTGCTTAGCGTAGCCACGAGTCTGTGCCAAATTGGCTATGACTGCTCGGGCTGACGGTTTTATCTGATACCAAGATGTCGCCTTGTGAGCAATTTAGTACTCGATCACAGCAGAAGACACAAGTGAAGCATGCCCATCAAGGCAACATATACGGTATCGGCCTTTCCGAGTAGTTGGTGTCTCCTTTCGAGTCATCGTTCAATCCACCATAGATACTTAGATCTTGGACTATGGGGTAAAGAGTACGTTTCGGCTAAACACCGGGGGTCTAACTGCGCGGCTACAAGATATACCCGCGATATAAAAACGGCCCGAAGCTATGCACCGGATTATGGCAATCATGCTTTCACTTATTCCCTTTACTAGTCCTTACCCATACAACGTCGCAGGCTCCCTGAACCTCCTGGGACAGCAAGATGCCCCCAAGGAAGCGCAAGGCGCCCACCAGATACGAGGGTGAGAGCCCCGTGAAACGTGTCAAATCAGCAGGCAGTACCCCTTCCAAGCGTACATCTACACCCCGTGCAGCGAAAGTGAATAGAAACGATCCAGAATGGCTAGTTACGAATGAGAAATCACCTCTAGCTAATGAGGACCTCCATGTGAGTTGCAACGGCTACGAATTGTCAATTGATTCAAGCCCACTGATCAGGCGAAGGCAGAGCTATGTGACCCTGAAACCTACGAGAACTTCACCTCAGAAGACTGGAGTGACCTAGCGGCGATACTCCCTGATGACGTCCCTCACAACACTGACGGATCCATTCCCCTCGACTTCTTCAAATATAACCCGGACTTTCGGCGCGGCATCCGCGAGTTTCAAGAAGACCTTGCAACAGGACGCCTGGAGCCAGCGTGGCAAGCCGCTGCAGCAGAAGCTATGGAAACCCGAGCACAAGGGGTGTTTGATGCATACAAAGAAAATCAATTCGAGGAGTTCTGGGGACAAAAGCAGAAGCTAGATTGGCAAGCACTGGCAGGCGAGAGCGCGAAATTGAAGCTAGATGTCATGATCCTGAACGGAGTGTTCAAGGAGGGGGACATATTCAGCTATTACAGAGTCATCGGGAGGGTCAACAAGACCGTCCTCGAGAAGGATTGCAAGGTATGGAGCATTTGTGATCGTTGTTCCTAATATCTTCTGACAGCCTTTAGATTGTCAAAATCGGATTGGACGCCCTCACACTTGCTATCCCACCGGGCCAGCTGAAGTACGCTCGTCTTGTTGCAGAGCCAGAAGCTCGAGCCGAAGGTGAAATGGAGGAACAAGGGACTACTGCTGTCGAAAACGGAAAAGCAACTCCAATCTCTGATACGAAGATGGAAGGGAATGATACTCCAACAGGGCCCACGAAGATAGAGATCGAAATCACAGCTGGTGAAGCTGACTCCCAAGTCAATGGGAGAGAATCTGTTGAAAATGTCAAGCAGAATGGGGAAGCGCCCACGCCAGATGCCGAAGTCAATAAGGGTGGACCGGCTATGACTACCAAGAACGAGGAAGAGAAGCCGTCAATTGCGGTGTCTGAGGGGCCTGATACTTACGAAGAGGTGGTCCTTCACGAGATCAAGACGCTCCAAAAACTCGAAAGGAAGGTCCTTGAGATCGACGGCCGACTCAATCCCAAGGATGTCCCCTCAGTCAATGCCTGGAGATTCTGCCGCTGCAAGCGGAACAACCAAGATTTGGGAACGCTATTCGAGATGAGAGAGGATTTCTACGTCTACAAGCACCCACAGATCGTCAAAGATTCCAGAGATGAGCCTATGAAAGCGCGAAATGGCCGGGATTAGTTGTTATGATGCATTGCGAGGCGTTTGGGAAATACCCCACAGAGCGAGACATGCATGCCTGCTTTCTTAAACTGCAAAATCTGCTTAAGAGCACATATTCGAGATATAAAAGGACTTTTCGCTCGACGAAACATCTTGTTACAAGATCATATCAGCTAGACAGTCTCAGCCTTTGGCAAGCTTTTCATTCTCTCTAGATTTTCGCCATTTCTGAAACGACCCGAATTATCTTTCTGCAAATAAATTTTTACCAATCGCTTGTCGCGTGTCGCCCCCATAATTCCCTCGTCTGCAGATATATCGTGTCAAGGATGAGCGCAAAAACATTTAGGTCCTTCGAGAGTCCATGTGCGACAGGTCTCTCGACCCCAATGCACTGCCCAAGAATGCATCTGTCCGTGTGCCTTTTGCTACTGTCTCGATGTACACTTCTAGTGCTTGCTGCGCCGGCTGCTATCGAGCCAGCTCTAGCCTCGACTACACCCAATAGCAACGCAACCGGGCCTTCGCCAGGACTAAGGTAAGCAGTCCCCAGCGCCTTTGACCCCTAGAGCCTCAATAATGCCCGTCTAGTGCCCTTCAGCTCGCCTCCTTCTTCAACACTACCGATCCAAACCCTTCAGACATAGTCATCTACCGCGTCCCCGACACGCATATCATCCTACGACTCTCCGTCCAAGACGAAGCCATTTCCAAACCCTCCCTCGCCCGCACGATCCTCCGCACGCAGCAATCCCTCCGGGCGTTCATAAACGAGCATGATGCTGACGACACTCCTCTCGCACGCCTGGACGATCCCTACGAAAGCAGTCCCAGGTACCAAGGCTGTTTCTTCGGCGTAGCCACTTGGCCGATTGGGTACCATCATTTGACATATGGGATGGTTATGGATGTATTGCAGGGGCTGTGGTTCTATTTGTATATGGGTGGCAGATTTTCGACGTGTGTTTTTGAGGTTCGGGATGATCAGTTTGGGAGTGTGGGGATTGGGAGGATTACGCCCGAAAGGATTCCTGATGGTGTGGGGCTGTTGGGGTTGGGAGTGGTGAATAGAGAGAATGATACTGTGGCGTTCAATCGATTTTGAAGTTTACCAATCAAAAATTTCAAGTTGGACCGCGGGTTTCGATTACCGTCCATTTCTATATCTAAGCACAGCACAAAGAGCCAGCGCTGTCAAAGCAAGACTTTTAACAGGGTTAGCGCTTAAACATCTCCGAATTTACGCTCACAAAGACTCATACATATCCTATGAAGTCAGCTGACCCCCTGTCCGCTTGAAGCGTGTCACTGAATTCAGCGATTATTCGAGCACCCAATACAAAAAGCAGGGGACTACTTGCCAGGCCATCTGCTTGAGCCAAATCGCGGGCGTCGGTGTGGGGCGTAGCGATCATATTGTAGGTGTAGTCGCTGTCATTTACTTCACGGCTTACTCTAGAGCGACCTAAACACCCTTCATTCTTTAGGTCTTGTGATATTCTTCACAGAGAGCAGATGACACAGGAACAGAGGACACAGCTAACAGAGTTTGACAATAGCTGGCAGCGAAATTTATATGTGGTCTAGCAAGTGGATTGAGCAGAATCAGTATCACTTACCTCGTCGTCATTTGCGCCTTTTTCTCCGGTATTGTACGGCCCAGGAATGATCGCGTCATTACTGTTACTAAGAGGTATGCGCTCGACCTTGCGCTCGTAAGGTAGGCCATTTCCTAATATGACCAGTGCCGTGATCGAATTCTTTCTCCTTAGAGACCGCTATAATCCCCATTGAATCTTCCTCACTCGCCTCCTTGGAGTGGGTTCTAAAATCAGTCTTGAACAGCCCTCCGCAAAGAGAGCGATGGTCTCGATGACATTCAAATCTCGTCTCAATCAATTTGTGGCTCCTCAGCATCGTTTTAAGCACGAGTTCGCTCATCTTCTTCGGCCGACAAGATATCAGCGCTATGGTCGTGTCCAGGTCTACAACAAGCTCTGTTTAACTCCAGACTATGTTCAATCTTATTATCCAGGAAGAAGAGCCCATGCGTCCTTGCATTAACCATTACGCCGATGATTGTGTGGTCTAAGACAGCCCATCTGGCATCAAGAAAATGCGCTTCAAGAAAGAATATCCAGGCTTTGAGCCACGCGAGGTGCGGATTAAAATTCTTTCCTTAAATTGTGCGTTACAAAAGCAGTCCAGACATCGGGTCTTTCTAAATAACCTTGAGCCGTCCGATGGATATATGTACGATTGCAGTCCGGAGCGCTCATCCAATTGGCAAAGCTCAAAAGGGCCGAATCCCGACCTTGTACCTCGAGTGGACCAGCACAGCATGTTTTGAGCCAGATACTCAGCTCCTCAAATCTCTGCCAGTCTTCCGCCGCAGAGACATTTGGAACCTGACCGAATACGTCGAGATCGTCAGCATTTGCGAAAGAGTGCAAGATACCGTAGAGGGTATTCTCTTGGGATGTACGAATCAGTCGAATTATCTGTGCTGTAGAGGCTAAGAAGACATTGTCAATCTGCTTTAGCATGTGGGCGTACATACCCTATACGTCACTTAGAAGTTCTCGGGAGCGCTGTTTCAACGTTGAGACACGGTCACGGTTCCTGATACCTGCCAAGAGCGAGTCTACGACTAAATGTACCCACAAGAAAACTCCAGTCGCGCTCTCCACGGGAAGTCCTGGGGGCGCACAAACAGCTTGGGGCGCACAATTCGCTTAATGGGGGCGCACGAATCTGTACTTAGAATTTATCAGGGGCTCTCACCAAAATCTAAGTAACTATTCATACCCCACTATCGTCGCTATCGGTGACCGCCATTTGCCCTATACTAATGACCCTCACCTTACTGTTCGCCCTTAAATTACCTCGCTGTCGCCGTTACCTCGCTGTCGCTATGCCGCCGCCAGCCTAAGAAGCCGATATAGGTATATTAACCCGTCCTTAGCTAAGAACTCCCTCCTACCTTATCCGCTCCGCCAGTATTTAGGCGGCGATAACCTAAGCCTATTAATACGTAGGAGTAAGCTAAGGTCGAGTCTCAGCCTCGCCGAGTAAAAGGCCCTACTATAGAGGTAGAGGCTAAGGCTAAAACTGCCCCTATAAGGAAGCGGTCTAAAAATAACCTTATCGCCGCCATGGATATTAATAAGCGGGAGTCGCAGGAGTAAATAATTATCAACGCGGCGTTTTTAAATAAGTTCAGCCAGTAGTATAGGGCGGATCTTTGGGGTAGAAGAGCGATAGTAATATATATAAGGCCTAAATAGGGTGGATAAGCGACAGCGATATATACGACAGCGATATACCGCGCTCTATAGTGGGGTATTAATAGGTACTTAGATTTTGGTAAGAGCCCCAGACAAATTCTAAGTACCGATTCGTGCGCCCCTATTAAGCGAACTGTGCGCCCCAAGCTGTTTGTGCGCCCCCAGGACTTCCCGCGCTCTCCAAGACTTGCTCCACAAGCTCTTGAGCGCGTATAGGCTCCCACTCAGCGACTTTGTTGTGCTTTCCAATTCTATCGCTGACATGATTGGTAATGTCGTCGTATGTCAGGCCGTGGAGTTCTAGGGACGGGAAATCGGCGAAAGCCTCCTCAAACTCTAGTAAGGGTCTACTAGAGACACAGATCTTGATATTAGCATTTTTTGCGAAGCTCTTGTTAAGGCTGATCAACGATTCATGGTGGCTGTCCTATTCGTCCAAGCCATCGATGCATAACAAGATTTCCAGAGTGTCACTACTTTGTTTCAGCAAGATTGCCAAAGTCTTCTGCAGTCTTGATATCGTCCAATTGTTAAGCTCAGAGGCCGCTCTTTTTGACCATAAGGGTATCTCAAACGTTTTTTTTCACCGCTCGGGCGTGAAAAGTGTGGATAAGATCCTTGCGCGGTCTCAAATTCTCATACAGAGTAGCGACCGTCGCGTCTTCATCATTTAGCGCCACTAGCGCAGATAGCGCAGAGATTGCCCGAAATAGTTTAGGGTGGTGACTTGCCTACTAGTAGGCCTCAAAGAGTCATAGACAGGGTCACATGTGCACGGCAGTTCCAATGTGCCTACGAGCCCGCGGCGTCATCTTGAATTTTTCAACGCGCAAAGTTTCCCTAAATGGTCGAGGGAGATCCGCCCTACAAAGTGCAACCTCGAGGAGCTGATTCAGCTGAATGTTGCAGCATTGAAAGACCTATAACTTTTATAGCTCTCTCCTACCCATGCACAATAGAATGCCAATAGTTCGGGTTGGCGGATTGGGTCTTCAATTTCCACTTGATGTCAACCTCGAGTCCCTGAACCATACAGCGTCCTGAGTCATGTTGGTCTATGATGGACCCTACCCTATCGCTAAGAAGGGAAATAACTGCGAGGTTTTCATTTCATAAAAGCACCTTCTCAACTCGTTGCCATATGATCGCGCACATGGGTATATAAACGGATAAAGAAAGCAACTTCGGTTCTAGAATAATCGGCCATCTATCTCCAAGATCTCATTGACCAACAGCCACGATGCATTATTCCCTTAAGAATCTTCCGGTCGCTGCCGCAATTGCGTCGACCCTCACAATTCCAGCGTCAGCACAGTACTGTTCTGCAAATCAGAGTGCAGCAACCACCAAATATCCAAACAAATGTCAAATCGCACAAGTCTTCAACTACCCAGGCGAAGTCAACTTCACAGCTTTCTTCACTCGGGTACTAGCGCCTGATGTCCACTGGACGCTTATGGGCACCCATCCTCTCGCCGGCGAATATCACAACAAAACGATCTTTCTCAAAGATACCTTGAAACACGTGTGTTACCGGCACGGCGACGCTGAGCCTTGTTCACATTGTTGGTGGTGGAGACGAGGAGTGTAGCGTACAAGAGTTGCATGGAACAGGTGTTTGTAAGAATGGCAAGTATTCCCTCCCATATTCCTCCTCATCTACCGGGCCTTTCCTTTATGAGGCTTAAAGAAGGGACTTTGAACCAAAAACGCAAAGCGCTAACTTCTCCCGTGTAACAGGGCTCAAGTACGATAACACGTTCGCTTGGGTTACCCGTTGGAATGACGAAGGTGTCATCGTACAGGTACGCTCCTGGTTCGATTCGGCGTTGGCGGCCAAGGCGATCACGGAAAACGAGTCTCCCGAGTATACCTATACCGAACAGAGGACAGCACTGGAGCCAGGTCCCGTGTGCATTGACTGTGCAACACACAGTTGATCATGGGCATACTGCTGGAAAGCGAACGTCGCGACCTCTAGTTCGTCGTCAATAGATCATCTAAATTAGAGTCGTGATTATGACCGTTCAGAACTACCCCTATTTCAGTAATGATAGGCCAAAATAAAAAATTTCCCGAGTTCCGATACCCGCCCTATAGTAAATTATATACGCGAATTATATACTCTTTTATTACCTCTATAACCCTTATTACCCTCTTAAATAAATAGAAATTTAAATCTATAAATAATTATAACTCTTTTAAATTATAGGGTCGTCCCGTAACCGTAAAGTCTTTAGGAAAAACTACGCGAAACTCGCCGACTATATTATTAAATAAACTCCTATTATTATTACTTTATTAGAAATTTAATAAAATATTTCTTTAAAAAATTTACCTACCCTAACCTAGTAAAACTTAATACTAGTACTATTATTAATATATTTCACCGTTTTATAGAGTATCTTATAGAAAGAGAAAAAGATTTAACTAGGAATATTTATATCGAATAAATTTAACTTCTATTATTATAATACTACTATTATTAAAAAAGTCGAGGTAAAGATTTAGAAAAAAGAGTATTATACTATTTTAATTAATATTATAATAATAATAAATTATTCTAGCTCGTCTAAAGATATACTATATAAATATAAGGATTTTAATTTATAGGAAAAAGTCTATAAATTAATAACTTTCTAAATAAATAAAGAAAAAAAGAAGAGAGTAGTAGTTAAAATTAATTATATATATAATAATAAGGTTAAATCTCTTATTAAATCGTTATTTAGTTTTTTTAAAGACGAGAAGATAACTAAAAAGTATAATTATAACTATAGTATAAACGAAGATATATATAATAGCGACGCCTTTAACGCCTCCTCTTTATTTTTCTTTTTATTTATAAATACCGACTTTTAGGCTAAAATAAAGAAGGGTAATAAAACGAAGAATAAGAAAATATATAAAACTAGGAATAATATTATTATTAAATAAAAGAGGAAAGCTTTAGAATATAAAGTTATAAAAAAATAATATAAATAATATAATTATAAATTAATAAAACGGTAGCTCTACTAAAAGTTAAGTTATTAAAATAAATATTATTATTACTAGTAATCTTTCGAACTAGATAATATTACTAGGAAGTATTTTAAAATTATATAATAAAATATTAATTATTAGAATATCGCCTTAGTTAAATATAAACTAGAGGTATTAATAAAAATATTATTAAATAAATTAATAACTAGTTTTCTTAAATACTATAATATAGTATATAAAGCGAAGAAGAAGGAGGTAGAGAGTAAAGCGAATATAAAAAAACCTAAAATATAAAGTATAGTTATTTTATCGTTATTAATTATAATTATACCGTAACTAAATAGGTTTATAGCGATAAAAATATATAAAGTTTTATTATTATTAATAAATTAACATTATTAGTCTCTCCCGTAATAATAATACTAGTCGTTTATAAGGTAATAATAGTATTTACTATATTAACCGATATATTATTTAAATAAACAAGTATTCTCAATACTTCAATTTTAGTTTATTTAATAATATTTTCTTTAACTAGGATTACTATAATTATTTTAATTTCTTTTTATTAATATAGTTTTAAGAAATCCAAAAAAGATATTATCTCGCTCGTTAATAATAGATCGACCGATTTTAAATAAAGTTTAAATAAATAGCCTAGTATAAACTTATAGCGATTCGAGTAAATTTAGGAAGGTATATTTCGATTAATAATTTTTAAGAAATCCTAATAAATAAAATACTTTTATAGTAATATATAAAAAAGTAAATTATAAACTATATTATCTAAAAGATATTTATAATTTTAAGAAATAGGATTAATTAGAATTAAAAATACTATTAGAGTTAGGACGTAGACTTAATAAAGAAATTAAAGAATTCTTTATTTAAAAGCGCGTTATAACTACTCGGGGCGGTTATTTTAATTGAATAACTTTATTAATATTACTAAAGAATTAACTAGCTAGATCGAGGGCGAAATAAAAATAAAAATATATAGATTAAATATAAATTAAATAGTTTATAGAGTTGGAATAAAGTTTTATTACTATTTATAAAACTCTATAAATAATTTAACTTTATATTTAAAACTCTATAGGTATACCCGAGCCCTATAAATTAAATTTATAACTTTCTCTTTACCTATTAATAATATACTAAAAAAAAAATTAAATAACACGATCTTTCGAGCTCCTTTAGAGTTATTTAACGATATAAAAATTTCTAGAAATAATATTAATTTAATATAGTTACGTTAAAATATATATGTATATTAGGATTAATATAGAGTTCGGGAAACTTAAACCCCGATACTTTGAATTATTTATTTAATATATTTAAATTATAATATTATTTTTATAACTCCTTATTATACTCTTTTATATATATTTTAATATAGGAAAAATAACCTTTAATATCTTTCCTACTGTTATAAATAATTACCGCGTACTTTAGGAATATCGTAAAGTTTATATATTTAATTAATTCGAAGTATCGCTTTAACTAGGCCTTTAATATCGAGAAAAATTCCTTAATTAAATTATAGTCTAACGAATACGGAGAGAGATATAAGAGTATAATATTATAATTATTATATAATTACTTAATACCGGCTAAGTAGTAAATAGAATAATTATTTATAATAATTATAGATTTAGGGTCTAGAAATAGAGTATATTGAAATAAAATCTTATTTACTAAAAACTATTCGAAATATACTCTAATTATACTTCTTTAATAAATATAATAAGCGAGAATTCCTAAAGAGGTATAAATTAGGAGTATATTATATTATTTCGAGTATTTAAATAGTCGATATATTAATAGTTTAATATTATAAATAACCTACCCTCTTTTCTAGTAAATAATATACTCGTTCGTAATACTCTCGTCTAGAAATATAAATATATTATGAGTAAAGTAGGAGACTACTAGTATATAATTATTCTTATAGAGTTACGAGCGCTCTACGGTTAAACGGCGGAGGTTTTTTCTATTAATCTTTATAATTTTAAAAGTATTCGATACCGTAATTAAATTAATAAATATATCTAGTTTATTAAATAAGAAGTACTATATTTCGTTTAAATATAATTAAGACTTCGACTCTAGGAAACTCTTTAATAAATTCCGCGCCGTTATAATAATTTTAAATAAAGCGCTTTTTTTATTTATTTAGAGAGTAATATAGTAACTAGAAGTCGCGATATTTGACTAGATCCTATATATAGCCCTAGTATTAATATACTCTATTTTAGCGATAATATTAGGGTTTAAACCGTAAATTAAATATTATTAAATATAGTTCTTCTAGTTATCGGATAGAGGAGAGTATCGCGCTACTAGAAATATATTAGTAGACTAGAAGAATAGCTAGAAAACTATATACTCATAGTATAATAACTATATAACTTTAATTTCTAGCTATTTGGGAGGGTAATAAGGGTTATAGGGGTAATAAGAGAGTAGATGGTTCGCGTATATAATTTACTATGGGGCGGGTATCGGAACTCGGGAAAATTTTTATTTTGGCCTATCATTACTGAAATAGGGGTAGCTGGGTCGGAAAATCGTTCTGCGACGCGTTGTCAGGCCCGTTGCGCCCACTTTCATCCATACCTTTCTTTTTGTGTATGTGCGAGGCGATTTTTGACTTTGTCAAGATCTTTTCTTGCTGCACGTTGTATTACATCATGTGAGATGTTGTGCTACTGATAACAACTCTGTTGCCAACGTCATCAGTGATACGCTGTCCAAACAACCCACTTCTCGAAAAACGTCGTCCCGCAAACGATGGCTAGCGGAGACTGTGCTGTATTTAAACCTAGAAAGGAATACCCGAGCATTCACACTGGACTCAAATCCGGCGCATCTTCCCGCCTCATCAAGTCAAGTTCCAAGACTCCTTCTTGATCTTGTTCGCCATAAGTCGCATATATCGGATTCCCATCTTACTATCTATAAACTCAAACCTCCTCCTGATCCGGGCTTCCTTCTCACTGCCCTTGTTCGTACTCGCTCTCGCCACATGCAAAGGCCGGAGAAGCATAAACACCGCGAGCGGCATCCTATTCCCTTCCAGTACAAATCTCCCATGCTGCAGTCATATTGTACTCTCCACCTCGCTCTACGAGATTATGGGCCGGAAGAAGCCATCGCCTAAAGACCTCTGCAAAAGAGCCGAGGCTAACGGCTACCGCTATGGAGCCTACCACGAAGGGGACAGCAAAAGGGCCAGCACTACCTACGTACCGAAGACCGTTAGAGACCAGGGCTATGTTTTAGATCGCTACGAGGTGTACGTCTAAATGTCGGCTCGATCACAAATAGAGGCTTAGACTAACCACTTGACGCAACTGGGTGGATTTTGTTAAAGATAAGAAGCGCGACGAAGGACGGGAAGTCCTGGGGGCGCACAAACGGGTTTCAGCGCACAGTTCGCTCGCACGACTCGGTACTTAGATGTCGTGCGCCCCCATTCAGCGAACTGTGCGCTGAAACCCGTTTGTGCGTCTCCAGGACTTCCCGGACGAAGGAGCACCGTTCTCTAAGGACACGATACTAACCGACGCCCTCTACACTACCGGAGCAGAGAGCCTTCGAGTAGGGCCACCTCCTCTCGACCTTGCCACCACGGAGTATTTCTTTCGCTTTTATACCTCTACGAATGATGGCTTGCTGGACCCTTATATTACCGCGGACTCCCTAAAGAGCCAGGCCGAAAGGTTTTTTGCTAGGTTTACTCCAGTGACCGGTAACACCGTTATAGAGCAAGATAGATTACATATCTACGATCTAATTACGCTCTAGCCCGAGTGACAGCGTCTTTCTAGCTGACAGGAACTCTACTAGTGGGTAACGTATACTTTATCTAAATAAAACCACGTTACGAATAAACGAAAAGAGAAGTATTTATCTGTGGGGCAAGTGGTAAGCCCGATTACCGAGCCGAATACCTTGTCTGTAAGACGTATTAAACATTCTACGAAACTTTGGGGGTTGTATTCCCTTCCATGCTGTTCTCTTTCCCCACTAATTCTTAACATGAGTCATGCAGATGATCTACCTAAGTTTACACCACAAGCGTTTTCTGCCCCCCAACGCCTTTCCATGACTACATGGGGTAGGACCACAAAGAAGGCGGCTTGTACTTTTACCATCAGACCCGTCAGATCCACTCTTTACCCCTATGATCACCGTAGACCTCCGCAGCTAGATAAGGCAGCTAAACTGATGCATAAGGAGCTCCACAGCCATAACATTACTCTTGTTGTCCGAGTATTTCAAGTACTCTGAGGAGTCAGTCGGCGCCTGTTGTTCCAAGCAAGCTCGCTGCTGGCAACTCTGACGATCGTCGTCAAGACCTTGAATGAGCGTGAAAAGGAGAACGACATCAGAAAATGCCTTCACTTGTTCAGGGATGTTCAGGACACGTCCGCTTCGGACATCAGTGAGCAGTCGCAGATGTGTTCTCACAGTTGATGGCTTCTTTCTTGGTTAACCACACGTTCATTCGTGTGCATGCAAGCCTTGTAACCTCCGCCTCCCACATCTTGCCCTGATTCTTATGAAGGTTAACGAGAATGTCGACCGTCCTCAGCGTCGATGTATGCTCAGGTCCCCACGCTGCTCGTATCCTCGCAGCGCCCGTTCATACATCTCTTCCACCTTTAGGTGAAGATTGCTATCAACGCACATTGACTACATTCTGTCCCAGCTGCCAAAGATTTGAAAACCAACCATTGCTGCCGTAATTAATGAAGAAGCCAATTCTGATCCATTCGTTTTGCCCTAGACCATCGCCGGTTTTGGGGGTTATGACCAGGCCAGCACTGTGCAGTAAGTTTTCAAATATGGGTAACAGCCAGATGCTCTCCCCATCCTCAGGATGAAACACATCGGGGAGCCAGTGGCCCCACGAGGGTGTACGAATTTCGTCTGCGACCCCTCTGCTGTCTCTACTGGGGGCACCTTGACGTCTAGTGAAGGGTGGAAGCTCGACACTCCACTTCATCCCTAAGGAAAACGAAAAGCTGTAAACTTCCACTAGCGAACTTCGTATAGTCAATGCTGAAAACACATCACCATCTAGGATTTCGCGATTCGTTGGATAGTTGATTATCTCGGCTTTCCATGTCCACTCGCTGACTATGCCGAATTCGTCTGGATGCACCTTCCAAGGATGATAATATGGACGAGCCAGCCCTGCAGTTGAGATCCAGGACCATGTTGGCATTTGTAGTATTCTTCGGGACCATGCCCCAATAGGTGTGGACCACAACAGCTCCGTATGCAGATGTTCTTTCCATAGACAAGCGACAGATGTGAATGCCAACTTGTGTTCGATGGGATTTATGAAGCCTTTTATGGCGTGTTGTCGGTCTTCTGATTTCGTCAGCGCACACCCAGTGTATAGCAGTACTAGGACCGCCCAATGAGAGTGAAAAGCTTGCTCTCTGGTAGTGTCATTAATTGGTTGCACTATTTCGTCCATGATTCGTTTGCCGGCTGAACGAGATGCTCTCAGGGTATATGGTAGGCCCATAGGATCGTAATCCGAGGCATCAGCTTCACGGCATTCCCAAAAGAGACCAGTGGAGCCATAGTAGAGCGTTCGCGGAGACAGGGCGCGTTCCTGAACTACCCAAGCTCGTCGGTGTAGGGGTGCAGCTTTCAGGCCGCTGGCTTCGTACTCGCGCTCAAAATACCGTGAGCGAGCATGTGATATCTGTAGATCGCCATCGGCTCCAGGGAACGTCACCAGCCTTCCAAAGAATGCAGGACGTTCTCGATAGCATCCCCCCTCATCATTATCTGAGGCTAAAGCTGCAATTGTGCATTGCGAATTGCCATATATGCCAGCCATTTTATGTGATTCTGTCCTCCAATCAGTAGCGGAGTCTTGAATGATGCAAAGTGAATCAATCCAGACATGTTGGTATCCTAGATTTCGCGTAATCTCAACGGCGTCTTTGAGCGTGCAAGAGAGCTCTTCCGCGGGGATGGCTCGTGTATAAGCTTTCAATGTAGATCTTGTCAATTGTTGCTTTCGACTGTTGCCCCAGCAATGGCTCAAAGTCAAGTATTTGGGAATCTCCTCCACAATGTGGGCAATAAGCTCGCATACTCGAATGGTGCTGTTCGTGTCATGGCCAACATACAGAAGCCTTGCTGGAAAATCTCTAGGCGAAGCCCATGACCGGCTACAGACTTTGTGACTGTCCAGACATGAGTGCAGCCACCATGACGCCAATAGGAAGGAATCACTGCTGCCTGTCGACTTTGATCTAGGAATCATGCAGTGATTGAGCTGCTCGTCACGAATTCTCTTCCTGAACTGAATTCCAGCAAGGCTCTTCCTGGCTTGGTAAGCAGCCGCTTCAACTTGATAGACTCGTAAATCATAGCTTGTGTCTAGCGGATGGAAGCCGAATTTCCAGTGTAGACTCATGTAAGGCTCTTCTTCTCGGCGGAATTTGGACGGATCAAAGACATGGATATGGACTTTGTTCCAGCCTGAGCCAGCAACCCCGTCAGGACATTGTGGAGGTTGGTGTCTCGGCTCGGTCTTCTGGGAGTGCCTGGGCATGGCGAGTGACGTCGAGAGCCATATTAATGCGCATAGATGGCAACCTGAGGACGCAGAGTACCAGACGTGGTCAAGGGTCAGGTGGTGCTGATGAATCTCATGATCAGTCTTTACATGTGATGTAGAATGGTGTTGTAAGACTCGAGACCCTTGCAGCATTTTCCTGCAGGGCTCGCAAAGAGCGCTGTGGAGAGAATCTGTTTGTGGCCATTTCTGGCACCAAGTACGGGTTGGTCTTGGGAAACCTCTTATATCAGGAGCGAAAGAGGGCTCCTCAGGCGTTACCGGTGCGAGCATTTTTTGAGATGAGCTTTGCCGCCGCATGTCGACAATACTTAGGGTCAACACACTCGCTTCGTTCGCAGGTAAGGAGATTTTACTTCTCCAAGATTCGTTAAGAGACTTTGCAATTCTGCTCTAAAAGTCCTAATCGGAGGATTTCGCTCGCTCTAATCAGTGCCTTAAAACTGCCTCAGCACTGCCATCGATACTACAGTACCACGATGCCTCCGCAAATGCTCCAAAAATTGAGGACATGCAGTTGCGCGGGTGCTCAGAGCACAAGCTGCTGGCAGATTCCCACTGTACCAGAAATCTGTGAGGAATGGAACAGCTTGGAAGGCAAAAGAACTCAACGGTATTGCGGGGTGAAACATCAGTTAACAGCCAATGTCACGGGACCACGTCGTCTTGTGTCACGTGATCTCGCGGGATCTTTAGTTACACTGAATAATTTCTCCTTTTTTCTTTCTTTATGCTACGTCTTAGAATTTAAAATCAGCTGTATACATGAAGCGTTACGAATAATATCAATAGAAATTAAGCAGCAGCTCACCTACCTCCAAGGTAGGGTGACTCCTCAAATCGCGCGAGAATAAAGCGGCGCTCACCTTACCCCTATTTAACTAATGATAGAAGGGTTCACCCCCTAACCGCTCACCCGTAGGGCTGATGCCTGGAAGCCACCTAGAGACCCCCCTAGTCCTTATCACTTTCGCGACAAGAGTTGTCCCTGGAACTTCCCGAATTGTTGCCCGGAGGACGAATTCCTAGGGGTGTTCTTTGGGGGCCTAAGGGACTTCCGGGCTTCAGCCCTATGGGACGAGCGGTTAGAGGGTACGAGTAGTTAGGGGGTGAACCCTTCTAGGCCAAAAACTTTTTTAAAGATCCCGCGACACCCTACCAAATCCAAAATCCAAATATTATAATCTAGGTTACTATACTTATAATTATTTATCCTAATGGAAGTTTACTAAAATCTTTAAAATAATAATCTAACTATACTTTTATTATATACTCGATTTTAAGATAATCACGCTTTATAATTATTAGGGTATATAGATTTCGCGCTGGATTTCTACGAAGGTCGGCGATTTTAAGATTTTCGCCGACCTACGCCAAGCCTTCGCAGAAATCTAACGCGAAATCAACGAAATCCCCTTTATTACTACGTATACAGCTTTTATTTCTTTAAATATTTTATAGGTATTAGAGCTATAGCTTATTAATATACCTTAAAGTTTTAACGGGTTTATAATTAGTGGTTATAGTGTATTAGCCTGGATTGTAATTTTTGGATTTTGGATTTGGTGGGGTGTCGCGGGATTTCAAAAAAAAGTTTTTGGCCTATCATTAGTTAAATAGGGGTAGTCCCGGTGGGGGGTGAGGCCGGGGGCAGATTTCTGTCAGCTTGGCGTTTTGGACAACAATCTTGACCACTCTCTAAGTACCAAATAACTTCTGGTACGAGGACTATGAAGTAGACCTGACCGGTCTAGACTGTCATAATTCATGGCGAGCTCACAGCAGCCTCCATTTGACGAGATCCAATGGAACGGGGCCTTGATATCTCAAGAAATGGGCGGCGTGCATTCAAATACAGGTAGCCAATGTTGATCTTTGCTTCCCACGGAATGCCTGCTTAACAATCCACAGTCTTGTTCTACTTTGCTCGCTCTCCATTCTTCGACGCCACCTCCAATAATGCCACCTTGTTCACCCAAGCTCTGAACAACCCAAACATGTTCCACCTCATCCAAACGCGCGAGGCTTTCGAGGGGAGGCTACAGACAATGCAAGGGCTGGAGTTCATGATCACCCATGATCCCTCTGACAAAGGTACCAAGATTGAGAACAGCGGAGTTTGGGTGATCAGGAAGCAGATCAGGCGCAAGAGGCAGGGCTTGGAGGACGAGATAACGAAAATCAGCAGCTACTACGTCGTTGGGGAGAATGTATACATGGCGCCTACGGTGGGGAGTATAGTTGGAAGCAGGATGCTGTCTGCAGTCACCTCTCTGACAAAGCTGCTCTCAACGGCATCTACCCTCCCAAGCTTCACCCCGGCGACAGGCCATAGCTACCTCCCACCATCATCTAAGAATTCAACACCTGGCTCGAGTTTTCAAGCAACCCAGGCAAGCAAAGAAAGCACGCCGATGCCAGGCAGCAGCACACCTTTACCTGGAACACAGGATACTGCTGCAACTAAGAAAGACCCTCTAGCCGCAAAGGCAGCTGACTATTCAGACTACGCGCTGCTTGCAGACTCCTACAGACTCTCCATAAGCTACGGCAACGAGTACATGGACGAGAACCCCATAATCGGCGAGCCAGGTTCCTTTAGGCTCGCCAAAGCCCGCGACCCTCAATTGGCAGCCTCTGTCACATCGTCCATGTCTGCTGCAAAGCCAGACTCGCAGCAATCGCTCAAGGTGTCTACTCCTCCACCTACGCATACGCCTACCAAGGGCGGGGTGACGCCGCAGCTTAAGACTGACGATCTGGCTGCGCCTGTCAAGAAGGGGAGCAAAGGCGGAGAGAAGAGCCCAATCACACCCTTAGGGAAGGACAAGAAGAGAAAGAAGAGCAAGGTTCCTGGTGCGGGGGATCCAAATGCGTCGAAGGCCACGACGCCGAAGACTACTACCCCAAAGTGAAATTAGATCATGCTATTGCCGACTTATCCACTAACGTTGTCTCTGGGAAAACCACGCTTGCGAGTTATCAGGCTTTGGGTATAGCTTTCCCTGTTCTTGAAAGCATACACCAGTCAAGGGCTAATAAGATCACAGCAGCCTCTCTATACCACCAATCTCCCCCTCATGCCCATCCCCCTCATCGATATCCACCGCACAGCTGACCTCCACGAAGTCCTCCAACTCTTCACTGACCGTCTTCAGCTTTTCTTTGACGCTTGCCACTCCCTCATGGCCCACGATGTGTCTGGCAGGTGGATTGTCGTGGCCGCCAATTGCAGTGATGGCGTTCCTCGTCTCTGCCAGGAGCGCAGACTTCATCTCCGCAGGAAGCCTTGGGTACAGCGATATAACCTCGTCTGTCGCACATGTAAGTGGCACATCATTCCCATCTTGCCCCTCTATCATGTCCAGCAAGCCGCCGATGATCCCTCTAAATAAAGGCGCTGGATTGTTCCCAGGAGCATACTGTGGCATTGATGGTGCAGAGACGATCTTGTTCGTCAAGACACCAATCTCTATCGTGGGTTGAACAATGGAAATTTTGATGTTGAAAGGGGCAATCTCATAAGCCAGGCTGTCGCAAAAGCCTTCGAGCGCCCAGCCGGATGCGCAGTACATTCCCAGGCCTGGTGTGCCCAAGTGGCCAGCTATATCATGTCTAAGCAGATATCCTGGATTGAAACCCCTCATACTTACCAATACCGGTTAATATCATGATATGTCCAGAGCTTCTCTTCCGCATAGCAGGTAATGTAGCCTTGATCATATTGACGGGGCCGAAGAAGTTCGTCTCGAACTGCTCTCTCATGAGCGTCTGCGTTCTTGGCGAAGCCGCAAGCTCCTCAACGGTCCCAATGAGAGCCTCACTCGAGCAGCAGAATAATATATCGAGCTTGCCGAATGCCTCGACAGCTTCTGCAACAGCAGCTTGGCACTCTCCCATGATCCTAACCGCACCCTTCAATTAGCCTTCAATCTCACAGTCCAGACATGTCGTAGGGGCCCTCACACCTCCCGTCCAACCCAACCCCCTTGATTCTATCCTTCCACTCCTCTCTCTCACACTCTTCCATATAGAAATCCCTGAACTCATCCCCCCTCTCCCCACTTCCCTCAGCCAATTCCCCGTCCCTCACTCCCGCAATGACCGAGTCGCCATGGGCAAGTACTGCGCGGGCGATTGCAATACCAATCGGAGATATGGCGGCTGTGATGAGCCAGACACGAGGCGTGGAGGAGGGTGGGAAATGTGGGTGGGGTGGTTTGGAGTTGCTTTTGGGGTTGGGGTTGGGAGTGGCGGATTTGGAGGGCGTTTTGGGTGCCATTGCTACGTTTTTGCAATGGAGTGTCGAGACATCATGGGTGAGCTTGACTGGCAGGGGGTGCTCGTATCGATAAGAGTAGGAATGAAAGGCAAGAGGATGGAGAGTCGGAGGATGAGCAGCAGGGGTGTGGCGCTAGCGGAGAGGGCTCCGAACGCTCGGCTAGCGCTTAACACCTTCAATTCCTTCCGACCAACCCGCCACTCCATCGGTCAATTATATTGAGATTTTTGGGAATGATAAATCATGTGTCGGACTATGTAGCGGACTTGTCCCGCAAGATAGTGTCTCCGTGTCTTCACATATAAAGGATTATTTTACACGAAATACTACCGTCAATTCTTCGGATATATAATTCCTGCATACGTCTTCGAAAAAGTTCCTAGACATGCCAGACGCTGCGCTGAGCCGCATCCTATTCATCGATGCATACGACTCATTTACCAACAACATTGTATCTCTGCTAGAAATTAGGCTCCATGTCAAAGTGACGGTGATCAGAATAGATGACGAAATCAAAGACTTCAATGCATTTTTGAAACCTTTCGCAGCAGTGGTGGCAGGACCAGGTCCAGGAGACCCGAGAAGACCCAAAGACGTTGGCCTGATCGAGGAGCTTTGGAAGCTGAGCGACGCAGATGCCTTACCTGTTCTGGGAATATGTCTAGGTTTTCAGAGCCTGGCTCACCATTTTGGAGGAAAGATTGACAGATTGCCTGAGCCAAGGCACGGGATTGTTCGGAAAGTCAGGTCGAGTGGCGGGTCTATCTTTCGTGGCGTAGACGAAGTTGAGACAGTTCAGTACCATTCGCTACACGCATCGTTGCCTTTCATCGATGATGCAGATGCGTCACAGCAAGGGAGTCTGTGGGAAGCATATCCTGCTCTCAAACCGTTGGCTTGGGATTGCGAAACAGATAATGAGGGTGAGACCTTGCCGGGTCCCTTGGATGTGAGTCTACCGAGGGTCTTGATGGCTGTGGAACATACATCAAAGCCTTTCTTTGGAGTGCAATTCCATGCGGAATCGATCTGTTCTAGCGAAGAGGCACGGAAGATTATCGATGCGTGGTGGGAGAATGCAGTAGCTTGGAACGCATGTCATCAGGACTGCGATCTTCCGGTCAATGGTTACCCGACCCCTCCTCAAGAAGCGACAACGGACGTAAGGCTGCCAATTGATGAGCCTTTAGAAGATGTCGAAGAATTCCAGCCTGTAAAGTACCGGAGAACATCTGATAGGTCAAGAGGAGCATTGCACTCAGTCCGCCATAATGTGCAGCAAGCTAGATTGCCTTCGACCAGTCGAATCAATCGACATGGTATGAGTAGTGGACAGAATGCTCGCAGCAACAAGGCAAGTCCGAACACCCAGGTAATTGCAAAAGCAATTGATGTCGATGGACTGACTATATCTTCCATCTGCGAGACCCTGAACCTGACGGAAGGAGAAGCTATAATCCTAGACTCAGAACAACATCAGAGACTAGAAGTAGGCGAGATAAGCATTATCGGCTTCGTATCGCCAAAGTCGCTGCGATTTGAATACAAGGTAGACCACCCCGAAGTGCGACGGACTTCCGAGGGTATCACGACGACTATCAACCTCGAAAATTATGACGGTAGCATCTTCTCGTACTTCAAGGATTACATGAAGAACTACAAACCAGAAAGCCAAAACACAGACATACCCTTTTGGGGTGGTCTCATGGGCTATGTCAGCTATGAAGCATGTCTGGAGACTGTTGGCACAAACGAGTCTCCTGGTGTATCCGAGACAGGAACTATATCAAGACCAGATCTGAGCTTCGTCCTTGTCCAGCGAAGCATTGTAATCGACCACGTTAAACAAACGCTTTACGTCCAAAGCATCAGCCCCAACGATGACGACTGGGTCTCCAACACTGCTTCTCTCCTCGATATCCGCTCTCAAATACTTCCAATCATAGATACACCAATCCTTCCAGCTCTAAAGACCGCCCTGACTCTCCCCAACGAAAGCTTTTACAAGTCCCAAGTCCGGGCCTGCCAGCGATCGATTCGAGCTGGCGATTCCTACGAGCTCTGCCTCACTACCCAAGCCACCATCAAGACCATAACCAAACAGGCTCCATGGTCTCTCTACCAACGTCTGAGAAAGCTCAACCCATCGCCTTTCTCTGCTTACTTACATTTTGGAAATTTAAGCCTGCTGAGTAGCTCTCCTGAGCGATTCCTGAAATGGTCAAGGCCAGGACGTCGGAAAACTCGAGATACTGCTGAAGAAAACGGCAAGTCAGTAACTTGCCAGTTTCGACCCATCAAAGGAACTGTCAAGCGCCAGCCTGATCCGGCCAAACCACCGCTCACACTGTCCGAAGCAACAGCTTTGCTTTCAACGCCAAAAGAACGTGCGGAGAATCTCATGATTGTAGACTTGATAAGGCACGACCTACACGGCGTAGTCGGCTCAGGCAACGTAACAGTACCAAAGCTAATGGTAGTGGAAGAATACGCCACCCTCTTCCAACTCGTCAGCGTCATCGAAGGAACCCTCGCCATCAACGACACCGAAAGCGAAGACGAAGTCGATACCCTCCCCCTCGCAAGTTCGAACAACCAGAACATCAGAAACAGTTTCCAAAACATGACTCCCCCAATGCAAAAATCCAAGCCGTCACAGAAATCAGGCATCGACATCCTCGCCTCTTCCCTCCCACCAGGCAGCATGACCGGCGCTCCCAAACTGCGCTCCTGCCAGCTCCTGCGCGAGCTCGAGAACCGCAAACGGGGCATCTATTCCGGAGTAGTCGGCTACATGGACGTAGGTGGCGGTGGAGATTTCAGCGTCGTGATTCGGAGTGCTGTGAGATGGGACGGCGATGGGGATGGTGGAGATGGAGATACCTGGACGATTGGCGCAGGTGGTGCTGTGACAGCGATGAGTACCGAGGATGGTGAATGGGAGGAGATGGTTGCGAAGTTGAAGAGTACGTTGCGGCTTTTTGAGGATGACGCTTAAGCCAAAAGCTCGACTCAATGCAAAGATTTTGCGATTTGGAAATGGTGTTTTGCATCGCATTGGGTGACCTATGGATAATTACCGATAGATGGGGATGTGGGTTCAACACCCCAATGCTTGTTTCGAATAGACCATCAAACAATATATGATTGGAAAATGACAACGCCCCTATCTACCTCATCATTCACGTTCACGGTTCCCAAAACCCTGATACCATTATGCAAATACAAAGCAATCGCCCTACCGCCCCTCATGACCCAACTCATACGGCCCAGCTTGATGGCCATCCCTACCCAACCCCTCAATCTCCGTCGCGCTCGGACTCCCACCAGGCATCATCTGATACGGTAACCCGTGCCCACCATTCGGAACCCCCGGATTCCCCATCGTACCGTCCACCTCTCTTATCTCAGGCGAGAGAGGAGGTTTGTAGTAGCTCTGCCGGCCATCTGTTTCAGGAGACTGTGGCGTGATGAAGGATGTATTCGCTGTGCTGAATCGAGGATCAGGGTTACCAGTCGTCTGGGGCGAGAGGGTGGAGGGGGGACCAGGTGGTGAGGCGTAGGCCGTTTGGCTTGGCTGAAAAGAGGCGTACTGTGGGTATTGCTGCTGCTGCTGCTGCTGCTCTTGCTGCGGGACGCCTTGATAGCCATCGAATGTCTTCGGGGGTTCGTATTGCGGCGGTGACATCTGCATAGATGGTGGCAGTGGTATTGGTATATTCGGCCTTGATGCAGCCGCTATCCTCTTTCTCTTGCGTGAGCGAGCGCAGAAGAATATGATGGCGCCGATAATGGCCACGCCTAGGATTGAGACACCAGCCGCGATACCGTCAATTGCAGCTATGGGAAGGCCGCTGCTGCCACTATTGTAGTTGTAGGAAGAGCCAGAATAAGTATTGTCTGTTGGACCAGCACCAAAAGAGCTGATTGTACCCGTGAAGAAGCCGCTGCCGGTTGCGCTCGCGCTGGCTGCTGTCTCAGCTGCGCCTAAGGAAGCAGAAGCGCTTTCCGAAGCAATTGTACTGCCAATGGCAGTGATGTAGTAGTCGTTGAGGAACTCGAGTGGATAGACGGGTGCGGAAGTGACATCGCAGTTGAAGAGAGAAGCGTCGCCTGGGAATGCGTAGGTTCCGCAATATGGCAATTCAGCGTCACTACTACGGAGATATGAGCGGAGTCGTGAGTGGTCAGAATGAGTGGTGATTTACCATTTCCTTATCGCGGGGTCGAGCTGGCATGCTCGCCCACATGTATCACCGTAGTTCAAGCATGTGGTGTAGAGAGCTGTACAGATTCCAGTAGTCGCGGTGCAGCAGCCCAGAGCGGCCATTGAGTTGACGCATGTCAAGCCCACACTGCAGGTGAGGGGTTCATCTGCTATAGGTCAGATCTTCCTTCCTTCGCGCGAGCTCTCAACGACTGACCATAGTTCCCACTCACGAAGCCGCACCAATTTGCAGGTGGTGGATACAGCACATTTTGTCTCCTGCGCAGCTCTTGTGGTATGCCATCGAGCACTGGGGCTTCTGTTGGGCGCGGCGACATACCCGCTGTGGCCATGAGCCCTATTGGTGTAGGCATTGGGCCAAGCCATGGCATTGCGCCGGGCATAGCGATGGCAATTTTGAAGAGTAGCGACGCGCAGAAGAGCGCCATACGCGAAGTCATGGTCGCTATCTTGAAATGTCGTCAACAGTGAGCGCTCAGTCGTCTTTGCAACGACGGAGAAGAAGAAAGGGCAACAGAGAGGAAGAGGAAGAAGCCCCTCCTCCCCCAAGCCCATCTCCACCCGTCAAATCTCAGCCCTCCCGACGGTCTTTTCGCGCGTCTTGCTGTGCAGGACTAGAGCAAGGTGATAGCCGAATTGGGCAATCTCGAGCGACTCGAGGGCTTGGCCTGCAGGAGCTGAGCATTATTAGCGCCCGCTGTGCCTGCGGCTGAATCGATTGACCTTGCGGGCTGGCCCAGGGACGCCGACAGGGCGTGGGGGCTGGGGGCTGAAGCTGGCGAGGCATACCGATGGGAGAGGGTCGCGGGTGCACAAAATAATTTTGCATGCTCTTTGCTCTTTGCTCTTTGCTCCTTGCTCTCTTCATTCGCGCATAGGGAGTATAGACCAACAAGGCTCCGAGTCTCGAAGAAAGTGCGTTGCAAGAAAGCGGGTGAATAACAGAAAAGAAGTTGCGATAGACTCAGCTCTAAACATTGACATCCCTGTGCGGATCAATGCCTCGTCTACGAGGTCTGCTTCAAAAGTATTGGAAATACGCTAGGGGGCGATCATAGAACTTCAACAACTCGCGCAGTTTCTCTATTCCAGGTAGTAACTACGTGAATATTATTTAAAACTTAGATGATCTAGAATATTACTTATTATATTTAGATGTTATAAAATTTCTAATTTTAAGGCCGTATTTATTCGCTACGTTGTCGATACGGGGAGTCCTGGGGGCGCACAAATAGCTCGGGGCGCATAGTTCGCTTAATGGGGGCGCACAGTGCGGTATTTAGATTTATATGGGGCTCTCACCAAAATATAAGTACCTATTCATACCCGATAATCGTCGCTATCGATTCTTCCTATATACTAGTCGCCCTTACCTCATTATTCCCGCTTTAAATTACCTCGTTGTCGCTCTTACCTCGTTATCGTCATACCGCCGCCGCCAGCCCAAGAAGCCGATATAGGTATATAAACCCGTTCTTAGCCAAGAACTCCCTCCTACTTCATCCGCTCCGCTAGTACTTAGGCGGCGATAATTTAAGTTTATTAAAATATAAAGGTAAATTAAAAACGAGTTTTAACCTCGCCGAGTAAAAGACTCTATTTTAAAAGTAAAAGTTAAGGCTGAAACTATCTCTATAAAAAAAAAATCTAAAAATAACTTTATTACCGCTATAAATATTAATAAACGGGAGTTATAGAAATAAATAATTATTAATATAGCGTTTCTAATAAGGGGTTAATATAATAATATATAGTATAAAAAATATTAATTATTTTATAGAGGATTTAATTTTAATATATTAAAATCCTAGTATTACCTTAATCCCGATAAAACTAGCGGTAGAGTTTAACCTACCGTTTTAATAAATATTTATAATAATACTTTTATTAAAGTCTACCCCGTAATAAATCGCCTCTTTTAAAAAAAAAAAGTTAACGCCCTCGTTAATACGTTTATATAGAGTATCGTAAATAATAACGTAAATAATATCTATATATAGAAGTAAATAAGTAAGAAATATATATTTTAAATTATCGATTAATTATAGGTAAACCCGTAGAGTTTTAAAGTTTAATATAAAGTTATAAAACTTAGTATTAAAATCGCGATAACGAGGTAAAGTAATAAGGGGGTATAAAGATAACGTAAATAATTAATAATAAAAACTATAGTATTAATGAAATAGGGGTATATATATATAATATTATAAAAATATTAATATTAAAGAACTAGGGCCTTGAGTATATATTAGAAAAGTAAAGTCTTAATATAAATCTAGCTAGTTAAGGAAAATTATTTAATAATACTTTTAAAATTATAATTATTTTAGCGCGGAGCTAGTCCCGATTCGACTAAATAATTATATAATTAATATATTATCCGAAGCTCTTTCCTTTATAAATATACTATTTAATTAAAAAGTAATAATAACGAGGGGTATATATTTAAATCTATATAAAAAAGTATATAAATAATATACTACTAAGATATTCGGGCTATATAACTCTATATATAACTAAGCGAATAATTTAAAACTATTAAAGAGTAGTTTTACTAGTTTTTAATATAATATTTCTTTAATATTATTATAATACCCGTACTCTAAATAGAGCTCGATAAGTGAATTTAATATAATAGTTATTTCCTAGTAAAGATAAGTAAAGAGCGATAATATAAAAGAGAAATATAATTATACTTTTAGAGTTATCGACCCTAGAAGAAGAATTTGATTTAGTATCTAGCCTATTATTTATATTCCTTAATAAATTCGTCCGCGAAAATATTCTTTATATTTATTTAACGGTTTTATATAAATCCCTAGTCTTTTTAAAATAGGAGGTATTCGGTAGTATAACCCTTCCTCTTTTTAATAACGCGGTTATTAAGGATATATTTTAGTTCTTATTCTAACTTTAAATTATTTTACTCGGTTTTTACTACTCTAGAGTTCGTAGATCGTAGATATTTAAAAGGGTTTTAATCTAATAATAGGTACTACTCTAATTATATTATTAAAAATATATTATAAATCTTTTAATTTTTTAGGATATTAAGGCGGTATATAAGCCTACCGATATAATTAAAAACCTTGAATAAACTAGTTATTTATTAACTATATTTACGACTAGTAAATTTATTTACCGGAATATTATAATTTTTATATAAATATAATATGACCTAGTCCCTTTCACGGAAGTATTAAGGGTAATAAATATAATTATAATACTCTTTATCGTATATTTAAATAAAGGTAATTATATTTAAAATTTAAATATATACTAATTTCTTTAATAAAATCTTATTCTCTTAATTTCCTAAATTTAATATATTATTAATAATAAAATTAAAAGTTACTTTATTTAAAGTATAGTTAATAAGTTAGGAAAATATATTATTATATTATATAATTATAAAAGATAATATCTCTTCCTAGGCTTTAAAGTTTTATAAAATAATAATCTAGAATCGTAATATAATTTTAATAATCTAATTTATACGCTCGCTTAATTCATCCGTTTATAGATAATAAGTAATAGAGAATATTAAATTTACTCTAAACTTATTAAATAGAGTCTTCTATAGGGTATTTATAAATTTACGGTCGCGGTTAGAAAGAATAACTTTCGGAATACCCTAATTTATTAAATATAAACGACGTAATAGTATATCTACTTATTACTTTATTTTTTATATTAATTTTCCTAGAATCGCGGTTACCTTTCGGGAAAATTTATATATAATAATTATAATATTATCGAATCCTTTTTATAAAAGGGGTAAAGTTAAAATAAAATCGATAAAAATTATATAAAAAAGAGAGGGCGGTATAAAAATAAATTATAATACTTTATAAAGTTTATATTTAGGAGTACCGAATAATTAATATTATAAATAGTATCGTAAATACTTCTTTAGTTTTTTATTTAATTTATATATATACTAGTACCTAATTATTATCTCATAGTATTTATATCTTCTTATATATAAGTTAGAATATACGATATTAAATAAAACTTTAATATATAAAAAAGGTATATATAAATACTTTAATATATATACTCGATTAGTAACTAAATTATTAATATATTATATTAAATCGTTATTCCCCTTTGAAAAAAGAAGATCTACGGTATCCTCGCTAGTTTCTATATTATAGTTAAATATATAATTTATTTTAATTTAAAAGTCGTTATTCTAGTATCTTTAAAATAATTCTTATTTAAACTATATACTTATTTCTATTAATATATAAATTTCATATATATATACCTAGAGTATATTTAGCTCGTTTTTTAAAAAGTCCCTAACTATATCCTCTTATTATAATTAGGATAAAGTATTTAGTACTATATATTTAATACTAGGTTTATAACGGATCTTTATATTTTAAAAATACTAAATATAATTTAAGGCCTATACGATACGTAAATTAGTCTTTATTATAGATAAAGTAGTTATATTTATTTATTTAACTATATTAAGCGCAGTTTTATAATTAATATAAACGACCGTCTTAGAGGTTAATTCGATTATATATTTAATTTTAATAAATATTTATATTATTCCTACTAGTTTTATTTTAATAAATTAATAATATATTTCTATATCCTTAAAGAGTCGGCTAAAGAAAAAATAAACTAAATTTATTTCTAGTCGGGATAAAGGTTTTTTAACTCTTTTATAATATAATAAACTATAACCCCGTAACCGAATTCTTTACTAGTATTAAGGTCGATAAATAGTTTCTTTTTATTATCGAAATAGTATAGAAAGAAAGACTTCGAAAGAGTACTCTAAATAATTTTAAATAAATAAATCTCCTATAGGGAAAGTAATTTAAAACTAGTTTTTTTAATATATTCCTATCGTTGAACGCTTATAAAGGGTACTTTATTTAATAACGCGGTTTTTTTATTTTATAAAGACCTAGCTAGAGTAGTATAATCTTTAATATAATTTCTTAATTAACTAGTTATTCCTAGGTACGTTTTAAGTATTATTAATATTTAAAGAAAAGTTAATTATTTAATAATTATAAACTTTTCTTTAAAAGTTAATAACCCGAACGAGTTAACTTTTTAATTAAATAGTATAATTAACGGATAGCCGATAAACGCCTTCTTAGGGTTAATTAAAATATTGAATTTAACAAATAAAGAAAATATTATATATAGGTATTAAATATAATCCTCGAGGGTCTAAAAGAATATTATAATATTATCGATATATACTCAGGCGAATACCTTATAGATACGTAGGATTTAATTTATTTATTATTATATATACGTAAACGAGTTCTTAAATCTTATTATTATAATATTAAAAGTTTCCTAGCCGCGGTATAATACGATAGTAAACTTATATTTATCTTTAAAATATACTCGCTATTAATAGAAAAAACTAGCCGCGTCGATAACGGTAATTTAATAATAACTTTTAACGGTATTAATTATATTATTCTATAAAAGTAAATAGTAGACGTCTATTATAACTATAATATTTAAACTTCGAAGATTAATAACGGTACGGCCCTTCTTAATACTATTTAATTTTATAATCTAAATAACGAAGATTAGAAAGTTAAATAAAGTAATTTATATCGTCTATTTAAGTCGTCCCTAAATATATAATTTATTAAAAGTTTCGTTAATAATTTTCCGGCTCTCGTTATTTATAGAATAAATATATATTATTTTAAATACTTTATCTTCCTAGTCGGCGCGAAGTAGTATATATATTTATTTATTTTCTAGAATATTAATAAAGCCTCCTTCTATTTAGAGTATAAGAAATTAATTAATAACCTTTACTAGCTCCGGTTATTTACTATAATTAATAATATTATTTAAGAGAATATTATTCTTTACCGAAATAGTTACCTCTATTAATAGAATAGAAGATTAAGAACTAGTTAGGTTCTTTATATCTTTACCCTTTAAAAATTATTTAAGAAGTAATAAATTAATATTAATAGTAATTATATTATTAAAAGCGTTTTTAATAAAAGTTTCTTTATATTTTTAAAAAGGCCTTCGTATAGCGAGCTCGCGAATATCGTTATCGTTTATAGTAATATTATAATAGTTATTAAATTAAACCTCTAGTACCTAGTTAAACTTTATATTTCTTGGGATTTTAACGAATTTATCTATTTTATTCTTTATAAATACTAATCTTATTCTATTATTAACGATTCCGGTAAAGAGATATAAGTTAGTATTTATTAATTTAAAGAAATAGTCTCGTACTAATAAATTAAATTTATAGACTTCGATAATTATAATAATTTATAGGGGGATAACTTTTATTTTCGTAATATATATCGGCCGGTTCATATTTATACTCTTTAAATAAACGTCGATAGGATACTTTATATCGTAGTTATTAATACGGGCTATTTAATAAAATACTAATATATTAATTCCTTTAAGAATTATAATATCTATATTAATAAATATATTTATTTTAAAATTATCTATAATATAGACTTCCTTAGGGGCGGTTTCGGTTATTATTTTATTATTACTTTTATCTTTCCTAGGGAAGTATAAAGAAGTAATAATATATTTAAAAATAATATAATAGTTAATATTAATACCGGTAATTTAGAGTAGGGTTATTATAATACGAATTCTAGTTTTTAAAAAAAAGCGTACTATAAATTTATAATCGGCGATAGTTACTCTATAATTAATATCTTTATAACTTTTTTTTATTTTAATTTTAGGGTCTAGGCCGACCCGAATATTAATATATTAATATTTCCTAAATACTTATCCTATTCCCGTATTTTTAGAAGAGTTATAGTTTGATTTAATAATAAGTTTTTATTTTAGTAATTCGTTATTCGTTTTAATTTAATAATAAGTTTCCGTATTCTCGTTTATTACTAAAGATTATTTACTCTTCTAAATAGTATTTATAATTAAATATCTAGGGTAGGAGATTTTAATAAGGTTCCTACCTAAATTTTAATTTCTAAAATATATATATAGTATATTTTTAGAAAAGAACGACTTTTTATAAATATAGTATTTAATTTATTTAGGCGAATCGATAATAATTATTTAATAACTAGTTATTTCATTTTATTTATTATAGTAATTCTTTTACTACTAATCCTAACTCTATTTATTAATATAATTAATATTAAACGTAGATTACTCTTTTATTTATTACTCTATAGTATTATTTTTCTAAGAATAGTCCTTTTATACCTCGGTTTTATAGTAAATAATTATATACCTAGAGGGTATTTACTATTACCCGAAATAATCAAAATTATAACTACCGGTTATAGGCCCGCGGTTTTCTTAGCGTAATTAAAAGTTAGGACGATTTTTATTTCTAGGAGAGAAAAGTATATTCCTAGTACTATTACTAATAATCTATAATTAAATAAGTAGCGGTTGAATTTAACGAGGCTACTACTATATTTAAAGAATATTTAATATATTCTAATAAGCCAGATTAATAAATTAATAAAAAGTAATTTAAAATAACTAATTTTATTATAACTAAAACTAGTTAAATTATTAATAATTCTACTAGTTTTATTATAAACCCTCTACTTTAGGAGGCGGTAGAGGTTTAGTTATTTTATTACTTCGTATTATTCCTAACTAGGTTTCTTCCTTAATATTAAATAAATTAAGGAATTTATCTAGTAGGATACTAGGTTTAAACGGATTAATAAAAGATTTGAAATTAAAATTAATATAGTCGTAGATTATAAATATTTATTAATATATATTAGGAATATCGGCGGCCCTAGTTAAGTTAAATATTTTATTTATATATTATTTAGGCGTCTCACTAGTATATATCTAAACGAATTTATATTTATTAAAACGAAGTTTATATATAACTTCTAGCGTCTTTATTTTAAATCGTTTAATAAAATAATTTATTTATTTAGAGTTAGCGAAGGTACGTATTAACGCCTTAATATTAATATTTAATTTATTTAAAAACTATTTAAGGGTTATTTTCTTTGAAATATAAAGGTAGAAACTTTCGTACTTCCTCTTCGTTATATTATTTAATTATATCGTTAACGCGATCTTTAAAATCGAAAATATTCTTATATATAATATACTTTTTTAAAATAAATAAATTATTCTTTTTATCGCCTTTAAAGTCGAAGAATTTAATCTCTTCGAGTTTTAGTTTATTCTAGGTATTTACTCTAGAACTAGTACTATTTTAACTAGTTAAATTATTTACTTTTAATAAATCTTAAAGTCCTACTAGGTCTTTCTTTATTTTAATTACTAACCTAATAATAAAGACCTAAATCTCTAGCGATTCTATAAGTTATATTATTTATTCGGAATCTATAGTAGGTTACTCGGGTTTAGGAGGAGTTATAGTTTCTTTATTTTTAAATTCGTCCTCTAAAGACTACTCCTTTTATAAATATTAATATAACTCTTTAATATCCCTTCGGAAGGTACCGATAAATAGTATTATAAATATCTTATCTATAACCTAGGGTAATTATATAATAAATTATTTAAATTTAATATACTCTAAAAGATTATTATTAAATTATTTTACTTTCTAGGCTTTTCTTAATAAATATTAAAAAAGTACTTTAATAAAAGAATAAAGAGACTATATAATTATTTAAATAACTATTCGTTTAATATTAAAAGTAACTCTTATTGATTTTAGGATATATTTATTTAATAATAGAAATTCTTATAAATAGAAAGTAAAATTAATTATAATAGGGTTTAACTAAACTTCTTCTAAAGTAATAACTAGGGTAATAATTAATAATAAATATTAAAAGTAGTAATACTAGGCGAATAATAAGAGTAGTATTAAAAGATTAATATTCTAGTATTCTTTTTTTATAGCGGAAACGTAAAAGATATAACTAGTAATATATTTATTAGGCTAGATATTTACCTAATAAGTAATTTACTAAAATAAATAATTATATTAATAAAAAAGAAATAAATAAAGGGACGTTTTAAATATTTAATTTAATATTTATTATAAATACCCTAAATGAAAAGAGTATTGAATAGGTTATTTTAATAATTTAATAAAGAGTTTAGAAATATTTATTTAAGGTAGTAGGGTGCGGTATAGAAATATTAAATAAATATAATATAAATGAGGCTCGCTATCGATACGGAGTAAATTATTTTAAATTTAATAGTTAATAAAGAGTATATTAACCGTTTTAGGGGTTAGGTTATTATATTATTTATAATTAATATAATCGTTCTTACTAATATAGAAGAGATATAGTTCTATATTAATATCGCTATTACTATTATTTAATAAGGGGTCAATATAATAGTATATAATATAAAAGATATTAATTATTTTATAGAGGATTTGGTTTTAATATATTAGAATCTTAATATTACCCTAGTCTCGATAGGGCTAGCGATAGAGCTTAGCCCGCTATTTTAATAAATATCTATAATAATACTCCTACTAAAGTCTACCCTATAATAGTTTCTAAATCAATTTAATTAATAGTATAGAGCGGAATATTAAAGTAGAAAAGCGATAATAATATTTATAAGGCCTAAATAAAGTAGATAAACGATAACGATATATATAAAAGCGATATACTATATATAAATATTTATAGTAGTAACGATAATATAGTAAATAATAAAGTATTTAGATTTTAGTATAAACTCTATATAAATCTAAATAATTTAATATCCCGAATTGTATACTAGTACCTAGCGAATTATAGGGCGGAATTAGGGTAGAAGAGCGATAAGGGGTATAAATAGGTATTTATATTTTAATAAGAGCCCTATATAAATCTAAATACCGTACTATACGCCCCCATTAAGCGAACTGTGCGCCCCGAGTTATTTGTGCGCCCCTAGGACTTCCCGTTGTCGATACCTTATTAATTATAGGGTTTTATAGGAAGATTCGAATACTAGAACAGTCCAGTTTTGGTGTACGGTGGCCATTTTCCAATACTTTAAAAGTTAACCTCGTACTTAAGTGGTATCCGGTCAAAGCTTGTCGACTTAACAACGACTGGAGACGTTGGAATCCAAAAGAGTACTAACAAAACCACAACACCATTGTACCAGCGCCATTAGGAATCGAACCCAATATGATACGTATTGAAACCCAACAAACGATCCCCCCACCCAGTCCATCATAGTGACCTGGTCGCTGGGTAATATAGGTATCAAGGTTAGTAGTGGAATGCAGCTGCGTCAAATACTTTAGGGAAAGTGCTCGCGCACTCATCTGGTATCTCTGGGGGCTCTCTGCTGTGGGAAGAACAGGCCCGCACCACAAAGTACATCAGAGGTTCACCGAATGTCAGTAAGGGCTTGATGAATCCTCAATTCGCTGCGAATTATCTTTCGCAGTCGTTGCTTTCGAGGTAATTATGGCAACCTCCTTTCTTTTTAGTTACAGCTTCGGACACAAACATTATAATATAGTGAAGATGCCTATTCATCACCGCAGAATGCCGAAACTGGTCATTAAACATCGTCCAACGGATGATGCTGAAAATGATACTGCATTATCTACCCGAGTCTCTTCCCCATACTGCAAATTCGGTCTATTCCCTCACAGCTCTAGAGTCATTCCAACCTCTCGGAAATTTTCAATCCATTCCTCGTCCCAATCTCGGAACACTTCAGGCGCTGGGCCGATCTCCGGAACCCGAATTCTTGTGAGAATGGGAACAGTCTCTGCTCTCTGCTCCGGCAAGCTAATGAGCATGTACATTACATCCAGAACGTCTATCTTGCCAACTATCTGGACTGTCTAAATCGACGCTGGCAGCATGTCAATCAGACGGACAGTGTTGCTCTTTTCAAGATCGAAGGAGACCCCCAGATGGGGGGAATGGTGTGACCTGATGTGTTCTAGGTAGTCGCGTGAAGGAAGTGTTGTCTTTCAAAACCTGAGATTGCTCCAAAGATCTCATCATAACGACTTCATCTTGTTTGCTGGGAGTCCATCTAGGCTTAGTAGTCAAGTTGAGATATTCTAGGCTGGTTGCGCTATGCTCACATCCTGGACGATCTGGGAGAAGGTATCCTCCTCATGGGAATGCGAAATATGGACATGTTCATACGTGAAACTTCTCAATGCTGAGATTTCTCCAAGGAGCTGTTGAAGAGAGTTCGGTCCAATGGTGCTTTGCTGCAAGTCGAGATCGGTCACGGCTGACTTGTGGCTGGCAGAGGGCCATGCCAAGGTTAAAAGAGGATCGCGGCTGGGAACCTCGACTCCAGAAAACTTTCGCATAGCAGGTAGTAATCCGAAAGTAGCGAAAGTCCGAAAACTCTCACTCTCGTCGCCATCGCCCTCGTATTCGAGGCGGCGATCTTCTAGATTGATGTCTCTCAACCTTGAGAGTGGTTTTGATGTGACGATGTCCAAATCGAGATGGGATCGAGCTATCCGCCTGACTATTTGATCGAGCAGATTTCCGTGAGACTCCTGTTCGAACTGCTCCGTATATCCAGTCAGTATGATTATCTGTTCGCAAGACAGTAAGTCAGCAATAAGGTATGATTGGAGCCGTTGGAACAGGGAGCTTACCTATAAGTTGGGTAGCAGTGTCAACAGTGCTCCTATCGACACGCCGTGGTACCGTCTGTGTCATTGTCTGAAATTCACATCAGAGTCCTCCGGAGTGTGCCGATGTCCGAAACACTCTGCTTCGAGCGGAGACATCATGCTGACGATGCTGTCCAAGTTGTTCATCCAAGACTTCCTCGCAGTTGCCGTCTGTGCACGTTCATGATCCCAATCGATCTCGTGGAGATCATCTATTGTATTGGCACAACACCTGAAGGTAAGTGATAGTGGATAGAATCGGATGCTCGGGTTGGTGTACATAGCTTCGAGCATCTTTATTGGATGGTCTTCAATGGATCTCTGGTGGAAGTGACAGCCGCTAAAGTGAAGGTCTGTATACGTTTTTTGGAGCTCTCGATGCTGTTTTATACGTTCCGTTGCCTCAAGATCATGAAGGCCTCTGCATATCAACGCGAAGCTCACGGCGTCGTTGGGGCTTAGGTGTTCAAGGATTGGATAAAGTGCCTCGTTTGGGAGCGTTAGTAGGTATGCCATTTTTAGTAGGATAGCTTTGATACCGGGGTGTTGGAGTATATGGTGCTAGACCGGGGTTAGTGTCTTGAAGACTTCGGTAAAAGACTGTTGGGAAAAAAAGTGAGAATAATTTGGAAATTTGGAAGGTCAATTCTAGTCCGGCGGCAAAATTCTAGCGGATATTGCGCTTTGTTTTCCCTTTTGTTTGATAAGTAAAGGATTTTGCTAGTGTTGACAGTGAAGGGCCGGCTAAGTGGCAAGAAGAGTAACATCATATCTTAGTATAGATTGTGGCCGAGATGGCTTGACTCAGGATATTGGAAGTGCCGAGTAGCAGACACTCTACACGTTCTAGACCGGGCATGTTGAAACCGAGGGTGTCAAAGACCTAGACACGTGACATTGTGGCGGTTTCCAGAGCGGGCATGGTGAATAGGAGAGTCGGAAGAGCAGTTTATTGGGTGGCTTGGTATGTTTCAAGGTACGAGTCAGCCGGGTGGTAGCCTGTTCTGAGCTCCAAAATAGTATAACAGTTTTTATCTTCGACCCGTCAACGGTGCAAACATTGTGAAGCTAGCTACACATTCAATCAACAAGAGACACCTGTTTAATCTACCTAGGGCACGCACTAATAAAATTAATAAGTATGTATTTGGCAAGCACCCCATAGCTCTAATCCAGCAATTTTTGCAAAGCAGCGTCCGTGTCTGATCTATCGGCCCTGGACTGTGCCTATCAAGGAAGCACCTATCCAAATGTGAGTTCAACGCCCATCTCCTTAAGGGCTGTTCCTTTAGCCTTGTCCTCCCAATCTCGTCGAAGCTCCGTGAACCAGATTTGCCTGAGCCTATGAAAACGCTCTGCCCTGCACTCGCTTAGGGTAGCAAGGAAAGAGTCGACATCTTCCGTTGATGTTCTAACATCTCGGACCATCGTGACCATCTCGATCGAAGCCGGTCAGGATGTCCACCAGACGTGGCGTTTCGACATTGTCTAATTCGCAGTCGCTGGCCCGGTGTTTTTTATGGCGATGATGACTATGCGTAAAGATCCGGCTATCTATCTTGGACTCCATCAGGACCTTGAGATCTTTGATGCCACTTCTGGAGCCATCTGTACCGTCACTACACCAGCACGTGTTGCGCCACGTGGATGTCAGCTCTAGATGTTCGAAAGTTGAGTTTGGCATGTTCGCAAAGCGCGGTAATAATATGACCCACTGCGTGACCACTGCGCTCGGCTTCTTTATGATCCATGCTCTCAGAATAATTATATATGAAACGTTTCAATTGTTTGAGACCACCCAAAACCTGCGCAATGCTGGTATGCCTTAGTGTGCTTTGGTGGAATTGGAGGTCTTCTACGCCCGAGATCTTGCGCCCGTATGGCTATATGTCCTTAAAGGAGAAAGCATCATCGATAAATTCCATTGACAGCTTTCGTACGGTTGGAAGGACAGCTAGTGGGAGAATTGTGGCCAATTCCAGAGATTGATACTCCGTCGCCTCCGGAACGCTTTTGACATCCACTTCAACCAATTTCTGCAGTATTTTCCACGCCAGAAGACCCAAAACAGTGCGTTTCGCAGTCCCCGATCGTCAAATCTCTCCCGGTCTTTTGCCACTCTCGATTCTGCTCCAGTATATCTCGCCCGGTTGCTAATTTGTGTATATCTTTGCAAGACAGGGTGAAGTTGACAACGTCATAAAGCTTAACGTGCTCAAGTATCTGGTAGATGGCCTCGTTTGGTTGCTTCAGTAGATCGGATGACCTGGATGTGAGACTGGAGTACGGTAGATATGCGCGGTTTGGCTTGAGCTCTTGTCGATGGGGTGATACTATTCCACTAGTTAGATGTGTTGCTAGTGGATAGTACCTAGCAGCGTAAGGGACGTATATTACTATTAATAGTTCTTCGGTTGAGATCTTCTTGATGAGATAATTAAGAGATTATGGTCAGGTCGCGAAAGGATCGGGTAACATGAGAAAATCATTTTTATTATAGTGTTACGTTCCACAAGTTAATACGCCGGTCTTGGCGGCATGGTGGCAAGATTGGACTGAACTGAGATACACTTTCCAGAAAGGTAAACTTGATAGAGCTGTATTAACGTTTTAGAACCATCTTAAGAAGTTTATGTGTACGAGTACAAAGGCGTACCTAGAATTATCGCCGTATATTCTGATGCTGCACAGCTCTATCAGGATTGCGGAATTGATACTACGGTGATACAAATCTACGAGCTCTTCTACTGCCTTACAGTCAGATGGAAAGCCTTTGCACATTCGCTCGGCTCATGGTATGAGTGTTCATTGAATCCCTGCGCACCGTTTGCTAGCTGTCCTTGGACTTCCATGTACTAAAGTCGACCTGCAAGCTCGCGCATTCTGCGATCAATCAAGGCTTGTTCTGTCATTCAGCCCCTGAGGTTGTTTTGAAATCGTCCGTAATCTATGATCAGCCATAAAACTCCTGACGCCCCTCTTTACAACTTCTCAAAGCTGCAAGCTGATACCAGAAGCCCTCAATCCGTCTTTCCAAGCTTTCGCCATCATCTTCATAGTCTTTGTTTCCACAAAGGCCTCGTTGAATACAATCTTCTTAAGGTTTGGTATGAGTAGCTCTTGGTCTGGACCGTCCATATCAATCAGTAAAGACTCGACGCTGCCCATCTTGATCTCGCCATCTAATTCGATCTTCTCGATTGTAGCAGGTAGCAAGTTGATGAGTCTTGGAATGTTATCCAACCACATTTTCAGATCTACCTCGTCGTCCTCGCCTTCGAAATCGGCTTCGTCCTTAAGGAAAAGACAGCAGGGGAATCGGGCAATCTTGAGCGTCTCAAAAGGCTTCAATGAAATGCCTCCCATGAAACACTGACTAGGCATGTAACCAGTGATAGTCAGGCTTTCGAGGGTGCTTCTTGTATGCTTGAGTAGAGTGCGAACGATCTTTGGACCATGATCCCCGCCACGATTGTATAGCTGTTCGTCGTAGTCGTAAGTGAATCTTCTCAACGCCTTGATACCACTCAAGAGCTGTCCCAAGTGTTTTCCCAAGACTGAGCTCTTTTGCAGATTGATATCCGTTACGTTGGAAGATTTGAGTGCATGATGCCAATCAAATTCTGAGAACGAAACGACGGCCGACCCAAATAGCGAGTTTGTTGATGGCAGAGACACCCAATACTCGAAAAATCCAAGGTTCGCCTCCAAATGGTACGGCGCGCCGGAGCCGTAGATCTTCACTTCGGCGAGGTTAGAGAGTGGCATAGGCCGGCTTTGTTCGTGAGAGTCGGGTAAAGCATGACAGCTAATGATACGACCAAGCACTTTTCTGCAGGTTTTTGCTTGCCACATGTTGTCAGAAAGCGAGACAGACTTGAGGTTGGGCAGCAGAACAAGCAGCAGACCGAGCGCGGAGTCACGAACGTCTTTCCAGCAGTATTGAGGGATACTGTCAAATGTATTGGCCTTTTTGAAGTAAGGCGACTCAGACATGAGACCCTGCATATCACTGCTCAGCTTCTTGAAAAGAATGTCGAGAGCCAGGTCTCGGTTTTGTCCTTCCGATATTTCCATTTCCACATCCATCTCTTCTTGCCAGTATTCAAGCTCGAAGCAGTCGACCGTCATTGACGTGACGTAATATGCCACACGCCAGTCATTGCAGATCTCGGCTAGAAGTGCTATTGGGTGAGCACCTTCTTTGTGGATCGCGCATTCCCGGAAGACCATGCTCGAGAAAGAGTTTGTTCGCTCCTGGTGTAGCTTCAGGGCATCATGGCATAGCCGATGGACCTCTTTAGAGCACAAGGAGAGATTGATGATATCGTCTGGAGAAACATTGTTGATGATCTGGTAAAGTATTTCGTTTGCTAGCTGGAGCAAGCCTGACATGTTGTGGACCGTGCTATTCGTGTTGTGCATTAGCTTCGTGTATTGAATGAAAGGTGGATGCTCTAAAGAGATAACGAAGTCAGCATGCATATTCATACGATAATGAAGCAAGAACGAGTCTTGTAAAAGGCCCCAACTAGAGGAAGTAGACATGATGTCCCAATTCTAATCAAGAAGGCGCATTCAAAGTTTGTCTTAGAGCCCCAGATAGAATACCAGGTCGAAAGCATCCTTCCCGAATCTACGTACCAATGATGTCCATGGGCAGCTGATGCCCTAGGGCTGATGATAGCCAAGGAGTCAGAGAGTATTGTTAGAACGGTGATACGATGTCGTGGTGCGGTGGATGGTGGAGCAATGAAGGTGATATACCCGAGTCGCTGATACTGAGAGTAAGAGTTAAAGTGAAATTCAAGTCTGACCCAAGGGTTAGTCGTGCCAAAATCGGTACAGGTTCAGGGTGTTTACCGCAGTGCTGATGACCAGGCTACCACTTAGAACACTTGGATCATGGCACTAGCTAGAGCCAGTACGAGCCTAGATAGAACTGTTGTGAGCACTTTTGTTATGTAGGTCTGTGTAGAGCAAAGTGAGAAGTTGATGGGAGAGGTTGATCGTAGAGACTCTCAGAAGTGAATCGCGTTCACTAGCGCGTTTTGCGCGTGTCAGTGCCAAAACAGACAGAACCTTGAAGATCGACAGGTGCATATGTTGTTCATTTGAAGCGAGTACTACTGACTTTCCTTGGGATGTTACCGCATGATGCCTAATTTTTAGACCTAAATAACCAACTTTGGCCTTCGGTAAAGGCGCAGATCATATGCAATGTCACTCCGACATATTGATCGTCGGATTTCTACATTAATTGCTTCTCCTCACTTTTCGAATTTGCAGTGCTCGATGGTGCCGTGCTCAATTATCCGCTCATGTACTACTCGCAAGAAACAGGCGCACGATGCAACTCGTAAATTATTCGAGGCCGTGAGCCCTTGTGGAGATCCTCCACAGGAATTTGTGTCCCGCTGCGCGGCGTACAGGTGATAGTCTCCACCAAATTGAAGGGTTTCCAGACTAGTTTTCGGGTTGTCGTAGAGAGCATAGCACCGACTACCTTCTGAATCTCTCCTCCTGTAGCGTTTTCAATACTCGAGTTGTAATCGTACGTGTAGCCACGCAAGACAGCCGTAGGTCTCGGAAATCGAGACAATGGCTCTGATGCAATGGCACTTTTTTAGAGGAAAAATCTCAGTCACCAAAATTATGTGAGACCCGTATCGCTGGATTGAACTGTCATCGTCGGCGAGCTCGATGTGGTGTCCGTGTAATGTTAGCATTGGTATTAATGTTGAGTACAGGACAAATGAGGGAAGTACGTTCCGTCCCATGATTCACACTCGTACATAGCGAAGCCATTGATTGTCAGTTCTGACAGCTGAGTAAGAGCCACAGGTCCGAGACGGCGTTGCTGACCTGCGCGCACTTGGTCTTGCAAGGTGATTTGAATTTTTCTATCGCTCTAGGAATAATCGGAATGGTTCATGGCCTCCAAGTTGGGTAGAAGTGTGCGTAGAATACCTAATATGGGTCCTCGTTCGCCATTGCTGATGTGTTACCACTAAATGGAAGTGGTACGGTACCACGGTTCGTTTCCTTTATCCAGTGCAAATATACTATTGGCGTGATCTGAGAGGATGCTCCAGACAGTAATATTGTGCTTCCCTTTCCAAGCTGCCCATATACGGGCCTTTTCTCCTTTAATTTTTGAGCTTCCGTCATCGTCTGTGGACGAGTCGTAGCACTGAATAGTCATTCTCTTAGCGTAAAGCCCCACCCTCCGATCTTGACAGGCATCCCGTATAAGTCTCAAAGGATGCGCGTCGGGATCACGGCGGTAGCGATCGCGGACAACAATGTCGGTGTACCTGGCTCTCCTCTCTCCGTGCAGCTCGAGCGTATCTTGAGCCAGCACGCTGACCATCTTGCAGCAGAGCGCAAAGTAGAGGATATTATCTGTCGGGATGTTGTTGAGGACGTGGTAGACAGTGTTATTGGCGAGCTTGGGTAGGCATGATATAGCATCCTGAGGTCCGATGATGTGTATACGGGGAATGGGTATTCTGCGAAGATGGTGGGATGGAAAAGATAGACCAATTCTAAGGGCAGTTAGCATGGCTCAAAATTGAGCGATATTGGGCTAAGAAACCGGCAAAATGTACCAATTGCTCGGTCTTCTACTCTGCAATTCAGCCGAAAAGCATTGGCGAGATCACTGAAGCTCGTATTGCGAGTGCCGAATGTCGGAACCAACGCTCAAGATGGATGGACGGGTAACATTTAGGTTGGGTGATGAGGATCTTCTTGCGCACTCTACGCCTGTGTCAAATTTAGCACATTTGCATTCGGTCTTCGAGCATCATTGAGCTGCACGCTATCTAGAACACTTGCGCTTTAAATTCTTCACGCAACGATTCTTCCTGTGACACTCCGCCTACTCGTACCTCCTTCTCTCTTTGCCCTTGCTCAACACCACCCCTACAGCCTTACAAGCGCTGATGTTATATCCATTGGACGCCGCATGGCCTTGAACCTCCAGAGAGCGTAGATTTGGTAGCCACTCTTTCCCTAGTTCTCGAAGTCCCGATAAGATAGCTCGAGAAACCTCCAATGACATCTTTCCCTTGAGGTTGACCTTCTTGATCGACGGCGGCAGCCTATCTATCAGTCGTTGAGGGTGGCAGAGACAGTCTCTAAATTCCTGGTTGCACGTGGAGGGGCACGCTTTCAGTATATCGTTGAACAGAGTGTAATCGACGCGAAGCTCTTTGAGCTGGCTGAAGACTTTGAGGTCGCAGTCAATCGGGTGATCTTCGTCTGTTCGCATCCCAATCCAGCACCCAGTGATGTGTAGGTACTTCAAAGAATGGGCCGCGTACTGGCCCAAAGCCGCAATGGTCGAGCGAGGCTGGTAGGTATAGTAGTCGACAAGGCAGCCGCCTAAGGAGTAAGTAAATCTTTCTAGGGATTTGATGCCACTGAGCAGGTTGGATAGACCAGTATCGATAACCATACTGCGATCGAGGTCAAGCTCGGTGACATTAGAGCTTCCCATGCCATAAGGCCATTCAAAGGTACCGTCATAGTGCCCTCCTGAACGCAAGAGTGATGCAGAGATAGTCCGTACAGAGGGTAGGGCGGCAAATGGTGCAATCACGCCGGCGCCCTCGTGAATCCCGTCGCTCATCATATCGTCATCAGCACATGGCGAAATCTGTACTTTCGAAAGCTTGGCCAGCGCCTGGGGCTTTGGTCTGTTGGGACAGTTGAAGGCCGTAGCGACTTGCGTGGCCATATCGTAGAAGACATCGGACATTGGCCCTTCTGTCTGGATCATCTCCAAATTGGGGAGGAGAGTCAGTAGGATTGCAATCGCCTCGTGTTGCTGCCCATCCAAAAGTCTCTCTACCCAGCCGTCGGTCTCCCGCTCTCCGATGAATCGACACTTAGTGATGATAGCCGTGATGAGGTCTTTGATGCTATCTGCTTCCTCTCGGACATTGTCGCGCTCCAGCTGTCTTTCCTCGATCACCTCGTCATCGTCTCCAGTCATCCAGTCGTCTTCATCCATTCAATCCCCGATTCGCATCACCTTGGGGTATTGGGCGATCCTCGAGTCTTTGAGAACGTCCCGTAATACGTACAATGGATGCTCGCCCTGTATGGCGCTCCATTCCCCGAATTCGATGGTGGCGTATTGTTTGAGTAGCTGGCGATGCCGCTCAACGGTGGTTGCAGACAGTAGACTTATCGTAGGGCAGCTAGCCGCGAAGGCTTCAATATCATCAGGGCCAACCGCCGCAATGATCTCGTAGAGTATCTCGTTGGAGAGGGTGAGTAGGTTAGGCATCGTGAATCTCGTTCTTCGAAAAGCGTCTTTACGTTTTTCATGAAGTTGATGGAAATGAGATCCTGGGAGAAAATGGCTCCGATATGGTCGGCAGCTCGATAACTGTTGCGAGAAGGGCAAGAAGTTGGAGGTGTTGAAAGATTGAAGATGTTGACAGAATTCGTCACTGGCAAGTGCGGGTAAGATTTAGCGCTATATTAAGACATGGGCTTTGTCCCCTTCAACTCTGCAGTTCCGTGCTCAATACGATGCAAATTGGCATCTTCAAGGCTGCTTACCAATCCAGCTGAACTACACGGATTGTTTGGAACTCGATGTCCTATGCTTTCGTCGCCGAGCTTGTCTTTCATTGCCCAATTCTCAATTCCGATTACTGTGCGAACAGGTCTCGTTACCTACTACTCGGAATAATACCAAGGCTTTCGAATGCCGTATGACTCCCCTGGGTATCGTATTGGCACCGGCACAGTCTCATCAAATACGTTCAGTCCTTCCAGCGCAGCTTTACCACCCTCTTGGGGTACTGGAACAATGACACCGCATTCCCAATTGCGGCAGTTGAGCTTTGGCGACTTAGTTGCTCGATCCTTGATCAATTTGCCCCAGGCGCTCTCCGAGCAGTTGGCTGAGCCGATGTACGCCCAGGGTGAGGACGCTGATGCGGGCGAGCCGGCTGTGTTAGTAT